>Ga0172367_10002891_pt1 | contig 22997 bp, 22 predicted proteins | sample Lak10m_FD_114542 | JGI IMG/M metagenome (GOLD analysis project Ga0172367, IMG submission 114542) | Freshwater microbial communities from Kabuno Bay, South-Kivu, Congo - kab_022012_10m | ecosystem: Environmental > Aquatic > Freshwater > Lake | place: Democratic Republic of the Congo: South-Kivu... | reverse complement strand
TTTTACGGGATCTGAAACATCTATCTTTTTTTGCTGAATTGAGTTTTTTAGATCTTTCATGCCGTCAAACATGATGCTCGTTTTATGTTTAGAAGGTTCTCTTGAAAAAGATTTGATGAAAAAAGTTATAATGTTGTTATTTCTTATTCACGAAACAATACCAACCGATCTTTGAACAAACTCACTTTTGTTTTCTATATTTTGCTGATCAATACCTTTGTTTTGGACTAATTCTTGCGCAGTAAACTCCAATAGTTTTTCTCTTTGATGTTTTTTTATTATAGTATACTTATTCATCAATGTTATACTTCTCCAAGTGATATTGAATATATTTACGCCATATTTATATATGGAAAAACTAACCAATTTATAAACAAATACCATAATGTTTTAAAAAAGAAAAGCGCCCGTTTCCGAGCGCTTGGTAAGCCTGACGTCTCAGGCGGGTAAAATCATTCTAGATTACTTTGACGCCGCAACGGACTCCTTGCGATACTCCGTAACTAGCTTCTTGATTTCTCCAAGAGCTTTACGAGCACGACCGCCAGCCGCCGCATTACCCTTTTCTACATTCTTCTCATGATTTGCCTTAAAATCCTCGAACAATGAAAGAATCTGATTGCCAATTTCAACTAAACCATTCATACGAACCTCCGAAATTTTGTTATAGGTTTTCTATTATATATGTTTTTTCTATCTAAATGTTATAAATCTTCTGGTACTTCGCTTGCATAATCCGTTATATCTATAAGTTTCATTTCCTTTATTTCAACAGCTGGAGGGTTTCAACTATTTACTCTAAATAGAATATAAAAACTATTTCCAGAGCCGTCGGATATGATTGCTTTATTTCCATGCTGCAATTGTATTGTATCTTCTTTTACTCTAAATTGTCTAAATCATAACTCAATACCTTCTTTAATTGACTTTGCTTTTAATGATAATGTTTCTCTATCGGTTATTGGTGCATTTTCTGGATTTGTAGCTTTTTCTTTTGTTATAGCTTGCATTTGCAAATCATCAGCTTCTTTTAAGGATTTCTTCTTATTTTCATGCAACTCGTTAGAATTCACTCTAACCAATGATTTTGTTTTATCATCAAAAGCTAAAATAGAATACGGGGTTTCCAATTCTTTTGCCATTTTAACATCATTATCTTTGAACTTATAATGATCATTTTTGGCAATAAATTTTCTTTTACTATTATACTTTTTGGTTCTTAATATTTGTTCAATAGCATCTTTGTTGCTTTTAACTATTTGAATAGCGTCCTCCACATCTTCAGCTAAAACATAAAAAGGGAGAACGCCATAATCATGATATTTACCGGTATAATAATTATGCGCTATATAAACTTTATAAACTTTTTGTTGCCGTTTCGGGATAGGGTCCGCATAATGCCCCTCCTCAATAATGATTTCCGCCAAAATTTCATTGAAATCTTTTTTTGAAATCTTCAATGTATTCATCTTATATATTTTTCCTTTTACTTTTTCAACAGTTTATCATAAATATATACCCTCTTTTCGTTTATTTTCTCAATATCGAATGTATCTGTAACATATTTTCTAAACTTTTCAATAACTTCTTTTCTATAAGTATCATCGGCCTCTATTCAATATATTATATGTTTTGTAAATTCTTCATCCGTTTTTGCTGCCATGTGTTTCATTGCAATAATCTTTAATTCATCCGGCAAATTATCATAAAACTCTTCGTATCCTCCTCACTGAGTTCAAATTGATATTGCACCTTTCTTGAAGCCTTCAATAACTTTTATTGGGGATTTAGATTTATTGAACATACTTTGCTCTGCCAAATATGCGAGGTTTATATCATACTGATCATAGAACTCACCATAATCACAAAGATTCTTTACATCCTGGCCCTCAACATTATCTGAACCTAATGCATTATTATATCCTTCAAATCTTTGTTTTTCATTCATTTGGAAACCGTTCATAATACGATAATTATAACGATGTTCTAAAGGAGTATCCATTTGAACCGGTTTACCATCAGGCCCATTTATTGTCATCTTATCTTCTACGGGCATTCCCGATAAAATAAAATATGGGTTCTTTTCTTTTGTTTTTGAATGAACCTTTTTTAAGCAATTCAACATCTTTACAAGATCCGGAAAGTGCGAAGTTAATCCAGCTCAACCGACTGTTAATCTACCTCTTGCTCTTTCCGGTTTTTTTGTTTCTTTTTCTTCTCAAGAAAACTCGTCTCATTGTTTATGAGTTCATCTAAACGCATTTGGAATAATCTCGACATTATCAAAGGTATTTAATTTAGAAAATTCGCGTTTTAGAACTCTTCCGGTTGTTGTAATAAATTTAGCCGTTGATATTTGTTTCTTTGACATTTGATCTTTACCAGCCTTCAATCACATCGGTTTCAAAGGATGACTATCTGGTAAATTAAATTCATTATCATCAACTTCATGAACTATGATTGGTTTGTTTATATCTTTTGGTCACATATGCTCAACTTTATGAGTGAACAAATGAATATCTCCAGCTCTGTGTGATATAATAATATCGGCAAATTTCATCATGTTTAAATTAAATTGCGATGTTAGTATAATATAATATTTATCAGCATATTTCGTTCAAAGATTATATAGTGGAACTCTTAATCTGAAGTGATCCGTTCCCGTGTAACTGGGGGTTGAAAAAATAATGACTGGTCTAGTTTCATTATGATAATCTAAATTATCTCACATTTTTTCAAAAAAAGACATTATGAAATTTTGATCCTCTATTGATTTCATTCTTTCTTCTATAAAACAAATATGTTTATAATTATCTTTTTCATATTTAGTTAATTTTTCAAAATCCATTATTCCTCCAGTTTTTTTCAAGTAAAACCGCCCGCCTTAAAGTTTTTTCTTATTGCTTGATATATATTACCATTTTTTCCTATTAATTTTAATCACTCTTGTGCAAACTTAATGCACGTAAAAATTTCTTTTGTTTCTAAACAAATAACTTTTTTTGCAGTCGGATTTTTGTCCCCACTTAGTGATTTAGATGCTTTAATTCTTTTCTCTTCTCGTAAAATATTTGCTTTTTCTTTTCCGTATTTTTGTATTCATACGTCGTTAACATTCTTTCCAAACATGTGATTATTTTTACCGGAATTTAACTTTGAAATGTGATTTTTTCATTCTTGCGTGTGATTTTTTCCAAGCATCCAATGTACTATTTTTCCACTCTTAAACCGTTGTTTTATTGTTTCGCTAATCTTAATTTTTGTTTCTTCTGATAATTTTTTTCCAGACAATGCATTACTTATTTTCCTTGCCGTGTCATCATCACTTCATCCACCGTTAGCTAAATTATATCCAATATTTCTATTTGTTGCACTAAAAGATGATATTCAATATTTTTCTTTTTCATTTAACTCTTTTATCGTTTCCCCGCGATCTATAATTTCTTTAGAAAAGGCGGAAATCCCATATTTTTCAATAGCAAAATGTAATAATTTTCCAGATCCTAAATACTTTGGATTATTATGAGTATCTAATCCAATATATATTTTTCCGTTTATTAGATTGGTTGTTTTGTAAATAATCATTTTATTTTTCCTTATCTTTTAAATTTAAAAATTAGTAAGTAATCTTTAGATAAGGATTTCAGAAACATCTGGCCGGATGCTGTCCTTTTATATTAATAATTTTGTTAATCTGGTTTTATCCACATAGCCTCCTAACGATACATTTTTTTTATTTCTTCTCTAATGATTGATTTTATTATATTCATTTTATTTTCCATGATTGGTTTTCATCCATTATAACCACTTGGATTGGAAACCATTTCCAATTCTATCGGTTCCGCCCCTTCATCTCCATATCCATTATCACATGCCTCTAATGCTCTTTTTTCCGACGGGAATCAAATTTCAGTTCCCGTTTTTATTGATTTTGCAAATGAACCGTCGGAATTTTTTAGAAATCATCCAGTCATTATTTTATTTCCTTTTGTTTAAATATAATTGTTTTATCTAAACTTAATTATTTCGATATATTAGAAATTTTAATTGTTGCGAAGTTTTTTGAATAAGTCATTATAACCTTATTACATCTGTAATCTTTTTCCAAATAATTTAATGCATATTTGGTTTCTATTTTATTATATAGATTTTTTATATTTACGAAGTTTTGAATATATGAAGTCTTTACCTTATTTTTCAATCTTTAGTTTTCCACAATCTAAAACCTCTTTTTTAGTAACGTTTTCACCGCTTTCATTTAAAAGTTCGAGTTTTAAAGAAAAAACTCCTTCTTTTAATGTATCATTTTCTTTTAGAGTATATGAAATTTGATTGGTTGCAACACCAGAAACGGTTTGATCTACTTCTCCACTGAAAAATAATTTCATATCTGGATATGAATAGGCTCTGAGTACTATCTTATCATAGGAACTGGCTGGAAGATCCTTTGAAGTTTCTCCAGAGTACAATGAAAACTCCAAAGAAGTACCAAATGTACCTCTTTGAATATAAATTGTTTCAGCTATTGGAAGCATGTTTTATACTTTCTTATTAGTTATTAAGAACGGGTTTTATATTATATCCTTCAAATCTTGTTTGAATAATACTTAATGCTTTATGACGAGCGAAGTCATCTGAAAACAAAAAATGAATGACATTTTTGTTTTCATTTACTTTTACACCCTCATAATCATTTTTTAGATCATTTAGAAAAACCCACTCAAGATCTTCTAATCATGGATCTGTTACTTTACCTTCTATAAAAAAAGATTTAGGGGCAATATGTTCTTTTGTTATGTTTTCCCCCAATAATTTATTGTAACGTTCATTCACATTTTCATCCAGCCTGAAAAGTGACATACTTTTTACTCCCCTTTTTTATTTTATTCTAAGTTCGTTTCTATTTTTTAGAATTTCTTATTGATATTTTTCCGTCCTTATAATCATTTAAGATTTGTTCATGCAACCTTTTATTCCTAGGCTTAATAGTTCCAAGAATAACTTTTTCATTAATTGTTTTGAGGTGATCTAATCTTCTTTTTGCTTTATGTTTTGCCGTAGATGGTTTTTCATAAAATTGATTTTTCTTAAGCTCTTTAGTTAAATCTAATTCTTTTCATTTTTTCATAAAAAGATTTACAATTCTTTCACTCTCTTCTTGTTCTGTTCTTCTATTTGAGTTTTTCAATTCCAAATATAAATTATTTGACATTAATCCTCCAAAAATTGATGATAAATATATTATTCTTAAATTATATACTTATTTTTTAAAAAATATATTGTTAATTTATGTAACTTATGTTATTTTCTTTAGACACTGTCAATATAATGTTTGGAAGATCTTGAATGCTATCTAAATGAGAAACCATAATGATTGAATGAAACGAATCTTTAAACGATTCAAATAAATTTTTAAGCATATATAATCATTCAGCCGCAAGAACACCAAACCCCTCATCTATAATTAGAATGTTTGACTTTTGAATTGTTGTTATGTTAGTTAAAGAAACTCTTATACTGAGAGATAATAACATTTTTTCCGCACCTGATGCTAATTCAATCGGCATCCAATCCGGATTTCTTGATGAATTCATATATTTTATTTCTAACTCAGTGTTCTTTGCGTCTTTTCTACAAATCAAATCCACCTTTACTCGAAGATCCGTTGACGAGCCGAGAATACGATTTACTTCATTTTCAAATATATTTACATATGAATTTAAAAGAACATTTGGTAATGCGTTTGGATTCATAATATCTTTATAATTTAGAAGAATTTCCAATTTTTTCTTCATATTATTAATTTTTTCAAGCGTGTTATTAATTTCATTTATTCTTTCTTGATATTCCATAATCAATCTTCTATCAACTTCTTTTTGAGCCGTTGTTTTATTGAAAATAATATCACTATCTTCTTTTTTTGATTTCAGTTCTTTTATTATTATATTCAGTTCATTATTTTTTTCAATTATGATTTTATTATTTTCATAATCATTTAATTGCTGTTGAATAATCTCATTCTTTTGTTCAATTAATTTTTTATCTTTCGATAAATCTATAATTTTTTTCTTTAAAGAAATTATGTTTTGATTACCCTCTATTTGATCTTGCAAATACTTTTTTGTTTCATTTAATTCTGATAATGTTTGAATATATTTTTCTAATTGTTCTTTTTGTTCTGTCAGGCTGTTGATATCTTCTTTATACAATCTTAATAACATACAATCTGATCTATCACAATCAATATTATTTAGTTGTAGGTTTTTTTCTTGAAGACGATTAATATTATTTTTGACAACGGCAATATCGGATGTTGTTTTTGTTATATTTTTAGAAATTTGAATAAGTTGATTATTTGCTTCATCCTCTTCCATCTCTATTGTTTTTTTTACAGCTTTTCCGCGATCAATATTAAATTGAATATATTCATCAATCTTTTCTAGATCTGAACTATTTTTATCTCTTAGTGAACTTAATTTATTAAAATCTATAATTTGATCGCCGACATGCGATATTTGTAGCGATAGTTTCTCGATGTCATCATTTAAATCTTTTGATATCTTTTTTTGCTCTTTTATTATTTTATTATATTCGTTTTTATTATTTTCAATATTTATGATATTTTGTTTTAAGTTTTGTAACTTTATAACTAATAAATCCGTATCGTCGATATGATCAATAATTTCATTAATTGATTTAATTTTTTGATTTGAAAGTTCATGTAGTTCTCTAAAAATACCAAGCCCAAGATTTTTCATAATAACATCTTTTCTATTTGAATTTCCGCTATTAATGAATAAATTATAATCCTCTTGAGTACTCATAGATGTCATAAGAAAATCATCAAAAGAACCAAACGTCTCGGAAATTCTTTTATTGGTGTCTGGTATTGTTTCTTCGTTTAATGACAATCATTCATTTGTTTCATTATTATATTGATCAAAAGTTACATTATTCTTAATATGTTTTTGGTTTTTTGTTGAAATAATGTTTCTTTCTATACGATATACAACATCCCCTTTTCTTATAATTATTCTCGTAAATCCGTTCTTTGCATTATGACGAAGAATATCGTTGATGTTTACTTTTTTGATCGCCTTACCAAATATTGCAAATGTAAGTGCATTAAATAGGCTTGATTTACCCGATGCGTTCTTTCCAAATAAGCCGACCAAACCTTTTAAGTTTTTTTCGAAGTCTAAACAAATATCTTCTCCAAAGCAAAAAATATTACTAAGTTCTAATTTAATTGGCTCTCATATAGTTTGAATATTTTTCTCTTTTGTTGATCCCAATTCATGATTTAATTCTTCGTTAATACGAATAAGATCATCAACATTCAACTTTTTTCTTAAAGGAGTTTCGTTTACATAGTTCTGGATAAGTTGAGATTGAATATTATTATCAGAGAAATTAATTGATCTATTTTGTTGATTTGTAGATATAACGAAATCATTTGATTTGATATTATAGGTATCAACTATTATTGGAGTAAGTCCAAATTCATTGATAATATATGTTTTGATGTTATCTTTGAATGTCGGATCTGAAACATTATCGGACGCTATCTTTATACGAACATTACTTTTATTAGTAACACCAGACAATCTTAATTCTTCCGATATCTTTTTTATACTTTTTGTATAATTATCGTCTTCGAGAATAACCGTTATAAAATTATGATCATTCTGTATATTTACTTTTGTAACAATTCAATCATCTTTTGATTTGATATCTCAAATCAAATACCCCTTATCAAGCGCTTCACCAAAATTCTGTTGAATAAGATTACCCGTCATTCAAATACGTCCATCACTATCGAGTTGTTCAGTCTTATGAATGTCTCCGCACATAACAAAATCATAGTTACTGAAATATTGCTTTGAATTGATTGAATGATCTATCATATAACCGCTATCATCATGAGATGAATTTACGGCGCCATGATATAATGCAATATTTATATTATCTTTGTGTTTATCATCAATAACAAATGGTCACGTTTCTTTGGATTCTAGAATTGAAAAAACTCCAACGCCAAAACCATCTTTTATAACATGATAACCGTTTTTAACAAATATAATATTGTTTTCAATACCTTCTAATACGGCCTCAACGGAATTTGGTCTATCAAGATTTGTAAGATTGATATCATGATTTCCAATAATAGATATAACCGGACATACTTGCGTTAATTCAGATCACAATCATCTAGTAAGAATAATGCTTTCAGGACTAAGCGTTAGTTTATTATGAAATAGATCTCCAAGATTAAATATATAATCTGGTTTTATTTGTTTAATATCTTCAATTAATCTCTTGAATACTTTTTCATACTCATCATGTCTACTCGCTATTCTAATATGAATATCACTTACTGAAACTATCTTCACTACTTACCTCTCTTCTTCTTATTCTCAATAACCTTTACTAATGGTTCATACTTACTGCATTTTAATAATGTACATCCACCATGCTGTTTACAATTCTTTTTGCAATCAATACATGTTTCATTAAAACCATATTCTATTCATAGATACAATTCATCTTCAAAAGTAGCTTTACTAACCTTTGATCCGGTTTTCTTAAAAAAGTTAAAAACATCAATCGGTTTTTGGGGGCCAAGTAGTTTTTCATTCATTATAATATCCTACATATTTAGAAGTTTGTTTTTAATATTGTCCATATCATTATATACATATGCACCATCTAACAATTTTTCAAACTTTTCTCTTCCTATTTCATTTATATCGCCATCTACCAATTTTACAATAAATACGCGCAATCCATGATCACTTAACAATTTTGCAATCTTTATCATCTTATCATGAGCATCAGGATCTAAAGCAAGATATATTGGAACTTTTTTATTTAGCAATCTTTTAAATAATAAATGATTTGTTCCAAGTGTACTTCCAAGTAAAGGAATAGAATTTTTTCCTGCGGTAAAGGCGTCAAATATTCCCTCCGTTAAGATAACTGGACATCTCCAATCAATAAAAAGTTCGTTAAATATAATCTTTGTTCTTTCTACTTTAGGATATTCTTTTTTACTATCAAATATATTTCTTATAAAGTATAATAATACGTCTCCATTATTATCATAACTTGGAACCAATATTTGATAATCTTTTATATTATAATGAATACGATATTTAATGATGTCAAAATAAGATATATCTCTTTTTCTGAGATATATTAGTGCTTGTTTGAAATAATCACTTTCTATATCTTGATTAGTAATAATTGGTTTGAAGTTATTTGGTATTTGAACGATACCTATTTTATCTATTATATCTGGATTATCTATATTAGATATCGTTTCTTTGATGTTATTGAATTGGTCTAAGTTTTCTTTTTGATATTTTGATATATAAAAGTTTCCATTACCCGTTTTACGAAACAAGGAATTTATACTTTTTCCAGAACTCTCACAAACCCAACAGTGCCAATTTCCCGTTTCAATATTTATTGCTAATTTCTTTTTATTCTTTTGATGACTGGGACAATTATCGTTGAAGCATGAAAAGGAATATTCTATTCCTTTTCCTATTGGGTTTCCCAATATAGAAATAAGTTTTTCTAATATTTCTTCTTTATTCATAAACAATCCTTTATTAGTATACTAGATTATAATAATATTTATAAATATCTAGAAATATATAGAAACTATTGATCTAAAACATGCGATCTACTCAGCATTCATGCGTCTATTGGGTCGTACATGTCACTATGAACTTTTCCAATATTTTTTCCTTTATCGTATTTCTTGATGACAACTTCAGGATGTTTCTCTATAAATATTTCTGCAGTTCAGGCTTTCTTATCATCTATAAATTTCGGTTTTCTACCATGACCGGTTGTTGCTTTTAGTGCGGTACTAGAAGCTATCAATGTAACCGTATGACCTAGCTCATATAAAACAAATTGACAAAGCGCATTAAATTGTTGTAGGAGAACTATGACTTGAATACGCGAAGCAGCGCCCTTAAACATAAGAAGCGCTTTCTCGATATAGATTTTTTCAGGCGTACCATATTTCTCAAACACATCGATAATTTTTAGGCGAAACAGTTTTGCTTTATCAAAAATAGACATGTCTCCAAGTTTTGAAAGATCAAAGTTTTCAAATAATATAATCTTATCACTTTTTGTTGATATACAAATTCCAATGTGGGATGTGGAAATATCCAATCCCATGTAAGTTTTTTCGGTCATGTTGTCTCCTTAGTAATTTAGTTGGACAATAAATCCCATTGAAGTTTTATCAGGTACTGTCTGAGGGTTTCTTAGTTTTGCGATTGCTAAAAGTTCATTATTATCATTATACAAACCAATACCAGTTACATATAATGGATAATCTTTTTCTTCTATAATCAATCAGTTTTTTGCGTCGTTATCTATTGTTAAAGATGTTAATTCATATTGAGCTCAATACGCAGTAAGAGCAGATGTAATTGTCGTATTTGTTTGGTCAATAGGAGTTCAATAAGATGGATTGGATGTTGATCATCCATATCTTCTATTTAGATTGCATAAATATTTATCTTCTTTTTTGTCTAAATAGGTGGAATACTTTAATATACAAGATGTAGCTGAAACATTATTTCAATTTGAAATTGTTTGTTGTAAACTATCATAAGTCAATACAATGCCGCGATTATATCAAACATATCCATATATTGGTAAATTCACGCCATTTTTGAATATAACACCAATACCTAAATCATCGTCAGCAAATCCCGGTAATGCATATTGCGTTTGATTAAAAGTATAATCTTTATATGTATCAGACCCACTTATAACCTCAAGAGAATTTGCAACAATACCATCTCCAATCGGAGAGATTGAAATACATTGATGCATTGATGTTACACTACTTCATTGCGGATAAAACGATAAAAATGATTGAACCAACGCAGCGTTCCCAGTCGGGCCATCCTGGATATTCATTTCAAGATCTTCATAATAACCATTTTTAGAGTGTAAATATTGTAGATTCTTTTTTGATGTATCGGTTCAATTATCATATCCAAAGTTTTGATATGGATTTCACATAGAGTTAACACCATCATTATTTAACAACAATACTCCTATATCACCAGACATCTCGGGTATACCAAATATGGCGAGAAGTTTATCTTTACTTATAAAGTTCATGTTTCTCTAAAGATATCCTTTCAACAATAGGTATTATTACCTGATAGTGTACATACGGCAATAGCGGAATGTCCAGACGTTATACTATTACCATATAAATCTCCACCTTTTTGTTCCGTAACCGTCGATATATCATACGAAGCTCGAGCTGGCGAAGTTGAAGCCGTAGCCGATCCTATCAAAGTTGTTGTTGTTTGATTATGTCATGATTCTGTTAATATTACATAATATTCTAATTGTAAATCATCATAAGGGCTCGGTCAAATATCTTCCGCTAGAAATGTAGCTCAATATCCAGGCGAATCAAAAAAATCGCTTTTCGGATATATTGTTGCGGCGGACATGGTATATCCTTCAATAATAAAACGATCGGTTACTTTGTTTTTTATGTAAAGCTTTGCATCACCGCTATATTCTAAATCATATCTATAATCATTTAACGTATTTTCTCATTGATTTCAAATCATCGCCGTAACCGTAATATATTTGTCGGTCGCCGTGATTACTAAACTCGGATTATCACTAATTAATTCAACGTCGTCATGATAAAATAAAGTTAATCCGGAAATTGTATGAGAATAACTGTTATGAATAAGCGATGTTCACTTAAAGTAATATAAATCTCCACTGATTGAAGCTGCAGCTAAAACTTTATTCGAGTTTCTTGTTGCGAAATACGCCGTGTCATAAAAGTTATTATATATGCAACCATAAACGCCTGAAATTGCGCCGCTTGCACTACCAGACCCTCCATTATTTGCCGTTAATGTTATTGCACTTAAAGATAAAAATGGTGTACTTAATTGAACTCCACAATAGATTTTATCTGCCGATACGGTATTCAGGTTTCATACATAAAGACCGGCAGATGTAGTTTCATACATATGCTTAAAAAAGTTTATTGCTGGAGTAACACCGTTTGTTAATCCGGAATATGGTTGAAATGGTAAGCTAAGTGATGTTGACATTTGATCACATACTTCCTTGATTACTTATTAGTTTTCATTCATATAAAGATTTCGAAACTTTTCTACTCATAATCAATTGAGTTTTAAATGATGGTGTTGTTGAGTATACTAACATAATCTGATTTTGATAATTATTTGCCGTATAACCGTTTAATATCATTGTTGCATTTATATTTATACCATCTAAATTACCACCTCGCGTCAAAGTTATTATTTTGATTTTCGCATTTGTTGGTGTTGTATTTAAAGAACTGGATGAATAAAAATTATCACAATATACGCCTAATACTCTTATATCCGTTGAACTATTTGATAATTGATCATAAAAACCGGTTATATGCGAAGCATCTGAAATCCCACCCGCGGATAAACCGGTTGGTATTGATATTAGTGCCATGTCTAGTAATTACCTCCCCCATTATCATAATTTATTTGTAGAAGCGGATTACTAACTCATGTATAATCGGAAGGACCACTCCCAGATTTCATACATGCCGTTAAAATTGAAAACGAGATTTGTCCTTCTCTTCATTGTGCATAACATATTGTCCCCTCTAAAGATGCATTAGCACTTAAACCATAATATGACATGACATCATTCAAATCAGAATGACCGGCAAATAAAACATTATCGTCCGTTGCCGTAAGTTTACATGAACCAAATGTTAATCCGCTTAACGCATTTGAAACAAAATGACTATTTGTATAACATTCTGATAAAACGATATTTCGCGTACCTGAACTTAGTGCGGAATAAACATATGATATATCGCTTGCGCTTATCGTATTTCCAATAATCATGTTTGCCGGAATATTAATAAGATTTGTTATTTCGCTCATAGCTTATAATCTTACCTTTATGTTAAAATTTATGTTTGTCATGAAATCTTTTTTTATTGGTTTTGATAATACGGCCTCCGCAACAAGATTAAATTGATCATCAAATAATTTAATCTTTGAAACATATGTTCTTGGTTGTTTGTGAATATCCAGTGTTATTAATTCTTCCATGGTTTCAACTACATTAAACTTATATTCGCCACTATCATTATTATAAATTGTTTCATTGGAAGTATAATTACAATTCAATCAATCGCATTTCACATTAACGTTTTTTTCCATCGAATGTTGTTCGTTCTTATATGATATAGTATTTCCAACAAAGTTAAAAAGAAATGTTGGGTTTTGAACACTGCCGCTTGTTGAAGGTAAATCACTATGATTTACAAATCTAGCATTATTTCAACCGGATCAATTATCTTTATTATCAAAAAATACGATTAAGCCATAATCCCTAAACAAAACTCCCGTTATCATATAACTAACGCCAGAACCATATATTCCAGCGTTGACGATCGAATAATCAAAACCTAAATCTTCTAAGGTTTGTATTGATGCGTTTGTTTCCGTACTAATAAAAAATTGTGAAAAATCCAAAGTATCGCCAGCTTTTGCGTTAGCAGTATAAATAAAGTTTGGATCATCGTATGCTGCTTCACCCAAATATATTGAACCAAAAACATTACCGGCAATGGATATAATAAAATCATAATTAAAACCTAATAATTTGTCCTTAAATAAATTATGATTTAGTGAAACACAATGAACGGTTTTAAGTTGTTGTTGGTTTCATGGATGCGTAATATAATTATTGCCCTGAATACTATCATTTGGAAAAAACATTGATTGAATCATATATGCAAGACCGGATGTAGTATATTGATTTGATGATCCAAATGTATTATTTAACGTAACAAACTCAGTTCCAGTAAATGATGCTGAAAAGCAATCAACATATTTGGCTTGATTGTTTTCATCAAACTCAAATTCCGCTGATTGCTTTTCGATAATATGAATATTAGTTATATCATCATCATGTACATCAAATAAAGGATCTCTTTTATCTGTTTTGATATACATATATGTTTCATACTTCCTGTATTATAAAGTAATCTTAACTTTGAATAATGCCTCTGAATAGAAATCTTTTAGTCTTGGCGCATTCAATTTCGCCGTAGCTAATAAATTTCCAGCATCATCATATAAACCAACACCGGTAATATAAACTTTCGGACTATAAACGGTTGTTGTTGCGTTGCTTTCATTATCATTGATAAATTCATCTCTCATTACATATCCAATTTTCGTTCCCTGAATTGTTGCAGTTACACCGAATGTTGAATTAAGTGAATGATTGAATTCATTATTATATGCGCGACAGAAATAAATTAAACTATCCTGATATTCCACGCTATTTGCGCTTAAAGATTGAATGACACCCGCACCACCCGAAGTAAATGCCGTTTTCAAAGTACTATTTGTTAATGGCGTTGCAACATCACCAAATAATTGTGTTAATAAACCACTCGCACCAGATTCATCACCCTTGCCAAGGAAACAAAAGATACCTTCATTCAAGAATGCCATACCGACATTCGTTGAAGATAAAGCGCCATGACTATCGGCATATCTTATTGTTGTATAATCCGGATAATATGTTGTCGTCGTATTATTCAATACGAAATTATATGACGCACTACATGGACTTGATTGTTGTCCGGTTAATGTAATACCGAAAGTATCGGACTTAATCTTGTCAAGAACTAAATCTTTATCTAACATTACAACGTACATCTTTTGAACATTTGATCATTCTCTATATGTAATACTAGTCGTATTATTAGTCATTCCAAAAAATTGAGTACCTAATGTTCAAAAAAGATCTTGACTGGTTATATTTCCATCAAGAACCGCACCAAAAGACCCAGAAACCGTCGATGTATCTCCCGCAGAAGCTACGGCATGTGAAACATATGCTGACATTGTTGAGTTCGTTCATTTATCGCCAGAATCGTCTGAACCAACCCCAGCATTTGTAAATGTTCACAAATATTGAACTGGTTGATTATCTCTAATAATAATATCACTAGTTGGACTAAATGATTTGTATGGAGATGGCATGTCTTTATTTCCTTACTATTTATACGCCCACAGGAACCGTTTGATTTGCACCAACGGTTAAAGTTATTACGTCGGTTAATATACCGGAATTATCACCCTTCAATCTAAACGAATACTCTTGTTGTTCATTTATAATCGCGTTTGATTTATAACTAAATATAACTTGTGTATAATTTGCCGAGGTGTTGTTTGTTATGTCAATAAATTGATTGAATGATGATGTATTATCCAAACCATCAACCTTATAAGTATCACCACCAATAATATTTCATGCATTTACCGTAATTGTAGTTTGATCAATACCAGTTGCATGATTTAAAGTAGCGGTTGTTCTATCCAAAGTAAGATATCATAAATCTCTTGTATTACTCGGAAGTGTAACTAACATATTTCTAATTGCTGCTTCGTTTGTTGTTGGTTCCGTGACTGGCAATGATAAAATAGCAGCATCGGCATCTTCACCCAAATTTTCATCATAAAGATTATAATTTACTCCATCGTCCGTAAATGCATACTTTGTAATATTGAATTGTCCCTTTGTAAGAAGATCTCTACCCTTTCGAGTAAGAACTGCCTCAATAATATTGCCGGTTGCTGAAAGAAATCCCATTTTAGTTTCTCCAATAAGTTATTAGTTAATATTGAATTGCTCTTCAATTTTTTTGTTTTCATCAACCATCGATGATTTAGCTCTAGGAATAACAATAAAGTTTTGCGGGCTATCATCTTTGTTATATATATTGATAACTTGAACTTTATACTCTTTGTTTATGAATTCACTAGAATTATCTTGACCATTATCTAAATAATAATCACCAAAAACATTCGATCTATAATTATCAGAACTATCATTACCGAGAGCAACGGTTGCTGCGGCGTTTATTAGAGTTGAATAATCAATTGTAAATAAATCTAAAACTTTTTGATTTGAAGTAAGAGCGGATACTAGTTCATAAACTATATATGGAGTTTCTGCAACTTTTATAATTACTTTTCTTTCGTTTTTTACTTCTGATATTGCATAATCCGTTTGTAGATTTTCATCCAATTCAATACTAAATATCATGCCATTACCGGCAGATCCAATATTTTTTGCTTCATTTGCACTAACAATGAAATAAATATGATCGTCTTTTCCAGATCCCAAATAACCGAAATCAATTACGCATTGAGCTGGTGTTGATGTTATGGAAGATTGATCAGTGTTTAGTTTATACTTTAAATCTCTACCTTTACTAGTTAACTTTAAAGAATATTCATTACATGCCGTTATTGGTGTCGTATATACATCACCATCAATAAATTGATCAAAATAAATAATTGGTTCATTATTTGTCGATGATTTTGATGGCACTTTTATGTTTACATATGCACCATTACAATTATAACCGTAACGATTTAAGTTAATTGATAGATTGTTGTTAGCATTTTGTTCATTAAATAAATTATTATTTGAATTATTTATTGTTAACTTTGATATTTCCATGTGTGCAAGATTTGTTCAATTTATTTGTTCACATGAATAACTTTGACTTGGACTAATTCATTTCGCCATTCCATAAAACGGATTTCCGGATAAATCTATAAGATTTGTTTCATTTGATTGATAATCTTTATTGATTTCTCAAATTGGTTTTACATGTCAATATTTATGTTCATATGTTTGTTCATCATCTGGTTTATCTAATCAGTACGCAATTGCTTCATTATCGTATGATTGATTATTTGTTGTTACATCACGTGTTTTTGTTATTGTTTTTTCGTATGAACTTTCTTCGCCATAAAGCGATTGATATAATGGAATATACATGTCATCTTCAAAATGACAATTTTCGCTAAGTATATTATTAGTATCAATAATTACATTTGTTTCTTTTTCTATTATTTCAGAAGCTTGATTAATTTCGTATGACACCGCGGTTTCTAAATCTAATTGCTCCGTTGATGATTTATAGTTTTGCGATATAGTATGTTCTAATTGTAAATCTTCTGGAATCGACTTATGTCACGCCATCTTACTATCATATAATTTATCATTCTCTATAAATAATCCGGATTGAACATTGCTTTTTGCTGGAATTAAATTATTTGTAATGAATTCTAATATATTATCGGAATAACCGTTTTGCAGAATTCTAAAAAAGGTAGAGAGATCAACTAATAATCCATTTTGTGAATAATTTGATAAGAATGAATAAAAGGATGCTCTAAAATTAGTAAGTGCAGAATACGTATTCTTATAAAGATCTTCCGGTTTACCATATAATAAATCGATATCTTTATAATTTATTATGCGATCAATCAAATCATTGATAACTTTTGATGGTGATATATAAACCCTCAATTTATTGCTTGCACTTATATTAGATAAATCCGAAACATCCGGATATATTCCTATAGCATCAATATTATCTCCAGCATGATATGTATATCTTTTATTAAAAACTAACGGTCGTTTTATTAATGTCGTAGAACTGATTGAAGATGCTGTTAGTGGCACTCTATCTCAAATATTTGATAAAGGTGCAGAGTTTATAATAGAGCTTGATGATTGAGTATTAACATTATTAAATTTATATCATAGTTTTGGTAAATCGCTAGAAATACTTGACGGCGTAGTGCGATAAAAATATTCATAGTCAAAAATATGACTACTTATCGATAAGATTTGCGAAACATCTTGTCATAAATAATTATGATATAATTTAAATGATAATGGAATTAATCCGTCTATGCTTTCATTTGGAAGAAATGAAAAACTTTTTAATATATTACCGCTAATAGTTGAACCAACCCCGGATGAATGATTTATAATATCATAAACGCATGATCCCAATGTGGAAGAAGTAATTGAAGAAGGATCATAATTTGTATTTTGCGTTGAAAAAGATGGATAATAGGTTGCAAATAATATACTACTCGCTGAAGGGCCTGGATATAAATTTAAAGAAATTGTAAATATGGTATTGTCATCAATGTTTGAATATTTTGAAGATGTCAATGGAATATTTCATTTACCTAGTAAATAATCTAAACTGGGCATTATGACGTTTGCGGATAAAACTAAACCAGAAACGGAACTATCAAAAAACAATTTTGCAAATGAACTAACCGGTGGGCTGGCCATATTATATGATTCTATATTAAATATCTGTTTCTGTGATCATGTAACATTTCCGGAAATTAGATCCTGAGCATCTTTTAAACTAAAAGAAAAAATAAACCCGTTTGGGAATTGATTCGTTAAACTAGTATAACCGGCCGTCATTGAATGATTTGTTAAAAGATTTGCATTATAATTATAACTAGAATTATCATTGAATATCATGTTTGTTTTATATTGATATTCCGGAACGTCTATAACAATTCCGCTAGCTGGTATTGAATTAGAAACACTAATATATTCTTCGACATTCACCAATCCTTTTGGTCAACCAAATATATTTTCAGATACTCTTATTGATTGAAGCGTACCTTTTGTTTTTATAACTTGCATTATATTATTGATGAATATAACTTTTAATAGTCTGGAGAAATCTTTTTTTGAATATTCATTTTGTTGATTAAACGTATTTTCATAATATTCAAGTAAATGTTTTTCTGTAAATCTAAGAAACTTACCCATTCCTAGTGAATCAATAAATGCGTTTAAAGTTTCTTCCCCAGGCATTTCTGATAATTTATATGAAAAGTTATAAATGTCAAGATTTCTTTTTATTGATAAATATATGTCGTCAAAATGATGGCCGATAACATTTAACAATGTTTTTAGATCTTCATCTTTTTCAGAAACGACATCCGGTATCATCTTCAATAAACTGTTCATATTATCTTTATCATAATCATCCGCTAATACTTCTCAGGCCGTTATGTCGCCATCTTGAATTGTTGTAAACGGATTATTATAATCGAATCACGGAAATATATAGGTGTATTGGTTTGAATTATCTGTAGAATATGATGCACCGGTTATTGTCGCCGTAACAGAGTATTGTTTTATATTATCGGCAAAATATTGAGTAAATGGATCCGCTGAATTTTTTCAACTAATATATTTAGCAACAATTTCATCATTTGATGTTATTGAAAGATTTGAAGTTGATATACCTCAATTATCGAAATTTGGATAATTCTCTTGAATATCTAGAACAGCATTATCAACCTCAAATCTAGCAGAACCAAAAGTAATAAAGTTTGAAAAATCAGAAAAATCAAGATGCTCTCTGATAATAGAGTTCGATATAATTGAATTAGTTTGAAACTCAGAAACGGATTCAAGTATTTCTTTATATGCCGAAAGAGAATTTAGAGTAAATGATGCCATTAATTATATCGTTTCCTTATTATTGTATTGCTTCATCACTATCATATCTTTTGTAATGTAACAAAGGCATGCCGTTTTCTAACATATTTACATAATCAGCTTCAATTCTATAACTTGCCGTTGGATTTCCGTTTGTATCTTTCATTTGTCTATAATATACTTTGTTTCCATTATCTAATGTTTCTATATATTCATCAAAGAAAGAGCCATAAAAGAAATTATATATTAGCTTTTGATAATCCGGTTTTACCTCAATAATCAAAGACGTTGGATCAATATAATGTTCTTCAATAAAACTTAAATTTTCATCAAATTGACCGGCTCATATTTCATAATTATTATTTCCGAGAGATTTAGATTTCACGATCGGATACTTACCGTTTACATATCAACCTATAAGATTATTTACCTCATTTTGTAACGTTATTTGGTATGAGCGATTGTTTATTTCAGAATATGAAGAAATATTTTGCACATTCTTATTTTGAACCTTTAACATATATGTGCCTTCTTGTAAACCGTTGTACAAATCTATTTTTGAGAAATCATCATATTGCGATATATCATTTATATTTATTGATATCGTTTGTCCATCATTTATTCTAAATAAACTAACATCAATTTTTTCGTAATCAATATCTTTTGAACTTTTTGTAACATTTATATTTTGTGGTAATATAAGTTCTTCATAATCATTTAATAATTCATCTACATCCTGATTGATTTGTGCAAGCTGATCTAAAGCAAGATATGTTGCTCTTAATGCCGTACCACTATTATTCAGTTCATCTAATTTGCCTAATTGTAAATATAATTCGTTTCCATAATCATCAAATCCTCAATGGTAACCTCATCCGGACAACCCTTGATTATTGATTGTTGTTAATAAACTCGTTAAAGAATTTAAATTTGAATTCATATTATTCAAAATAGAGGTGGTGTTTTCTACTAACGCTTTTGTTTCATTTATTACGTTAAAAGGACTTGTTCAATAGTTTTTTAGTGGACCTTCTGGAGTTGTTATTCAATGATAAATACTAGAACTAATTGAATTAATTAATTGATCATATGCTCGCCTTCCAGTTATCATAAGACCTATAGTAAAACTACCATCTGCACGCTGCCCTCAATGAATAGAATCTCTTTTTAATCACTCTCCAAACTTTGTTACTTGAGCATTATACTTTTCCGGATCACCAAGAGCATTTAATGTTTCATCGTTTAATCCGGCTATATTTCAATACATCATATTTCCTGCGTCTGGAGTATCCGGAGGTTGATGATTTCATGATCAGTTTGTAACACACCGAAATAAATCAGGCATTGCATAATCTATAATATGTCTTGCCATTTTATTTGCAACGAATTGAGCGTTTTTTCACCCTAAATTAGGTATATCACTTTTTATTATGTTTTCATCCGTAACAATTGTTCAATCAACCAGACCACCAACCGTTGTATTATTTCAATTATAATAGGATGGAGCATTTCTTCGAAGTCATGAATTATGTTGCGAAGATAACCAATTGTCATTATAATTTATTATTTCCTGATTCGTCAATCTCGATGTTAAAGCAGAATCAAACAATTTTCCATTTAAGCCATATCATGATTTTGCATTTCAAATTCCGGCTAATATTGCTTCTTTTAGTTTTGTATCAACATCATCAGATGATAACGATGATACAATGGTATCATATCTACCGGCAATACCTTTATATAGACCTTCATTTGTATCTAATTCGTTTGATAAATCTAAATATATTCTACTTGGCATTATCAGATTTCCTTATTTACTTCCGGAATAATACCCGTTATAACATCACTTGTCGCTGGTTGCGATGGTTCAACCGGCTCTTCTATGATTGGGCGATATGGTTCTAACAACGGCGGCAATGATATATTTGCTGGTATGAGTTTTGGAATATAATTATGTTGTCATGCAAAATTCAATTGTATAAGTTGTTCTTCAAAATAATTTGGTACAAATTTCGTTATTTGATTTATGTTTTGCGGTATTTTATCTAATAATCATAGTTGATCATTTATCTTATTTATAATCTTATATTGATTATTATCATTATCCAATAAATGACCACCTAGAACATCCTCAATACCCAATGGTATATTTGTTATAAAACTTATTAACGAATTGTTATGAGAACTTATTGATATATCACCCAACGGTTTTGGGGAAAGTTTAATATATCATGGTTGAAAAAAGTTTGATCTATTTGACATATTTGTTATCGACGATAATGACATAAAATCTATAACCAATTCATTATTTTGCATTATAATACGGTCAGAAACATCATATGAAATTCTAGAATTTGTTCTAAATAATTTAGCATCAATGTTTGGTATTATATTATTAGAATTTACATAAATTGTATGTTCATGTATATTTTCCTCATCAACCTTTTGTTGTAAAACGTTTACAAGCTCCTGGGATCTTTTTAAGTTTTTATAACTAGCACTAACGGTTTGAGTAACTAAATCATTTAAATATGTTCTAACGTTTTGAAGTCTAGAATATATCTGTCCGTAAAGTGATTGAACATAATTATCTCCCATAACATTTAACATTTGCTCCGTATTATACATAACTTCTGTTATCATACCATCAATAAGTCTAGTTCTTTCTGAACTTGAAAACAAGGATGGATTTCACGCCGCAATTATATCTTCGTTACTTGGATTTCCTTCATAAAAATTGAATGCGGAATTTAAGTGTTGTTGTCATAATTCTCTAACTTTTGTCGATATTGTGTCTAACATTCAATCTCTTGTATCTTTTCTAAATCTGAACAAAGAATTAAAACTATCATTACCGGTTATTGTAAATTGATTATCTCAAAACGGAAAAACAGTACCATCGCCTCTACCTTGTACATATATAATCGGAACAATATAAAACTCTGCGGGGGAAGATCAGTCACTACCATATCGATGTTGGGTATTTGAATTTCTTTTTACTCTTCAATATCATGTTTCATTAAATTGAACTTGTTGAAGTGGAGTATCATTGGCGCTATAGATATTACTACCATCGGTTATTTCAAATCAGTTCTCAGCACCTCAAGCACCGCCGCCATTATTGGGAGGTGGATTATTTGAGTTAAAACCAATTCACGTTCCAGCATATGCAGAATATGATGGAGACGAGAAATCGCCATTTCTAGAAAACTCTAATAAATAATAACCATCGGTACCAGAATCATCGGAAGTTCAACCTAAATATCATACATCACCCGTACGATTTGCCGACAAATCATATGGTTGACTATATGTTATTATAGCGCCACCAGAAACAACATCTCCACCACTATAACCACCTCCTCCAGGAGGTCCGCCGTCACCACCTTGTTGTTGTTCTTCTTGTCCTTCATCTGCCATTATTATTTATCCCCTTATTCTCATTCCGAACTAAAGTCTTGTAATACCTTGAAGAAATGGGTTTTATCTGCAAAGTAATATATATCATCGAATATATTCATCTTAAATTCAATATAGTATTTACCTATTGGTAATATATCTTTTGAAATGTTGAAATAATATCCATCTTTATCTTTTGAAATTCT
>Ga0172367_10002890_pt1 | contig 23007 bp, 12 predicted proteins | sample Lak10m_FD_114542 | JGI IMG/M metagenome (GOLD analysis project Ga0172367, IMG submission 114542) | Freshwater microbial communities from Kabuno Bay, South-Kivu, Congo - kab_022012_10m | ecosystem: Environmental > Aquatic > Freshwater > Lake | place: Democratic Republic of the Congo: South-Kivu... | reverse complement strand
CTGATCCTGATCCTTCAGACCACCGGGGCAAAACTGATCCCCGGGTATGGATTCATTGACCGTGCCTATTGTGAATTTTTCTATCCCGACAGACTGAACCAGTACCTGGAGGAGATCCGGGAATCGGATCAGGAGGCTTCCCTGCTTAAACAAAAAGCGATGGATGAAGGACTGCCTATTGAGACGGTCCGTTACCAGGAGGCAATTTCCCGGGTTGTTCGTAACACAAGAAACAAAAAAAGCAACCTATGATATTCAGTACCAGTATTTTCCTGCTCTATTTCCTGCCGGCATTCCTGATCCTCTATTACCTGCTGTCGTGGATACCGCGCTCCTGGCCAAAGAACACCTTCCTTCTCCTGGTCAGCATCTTCTATTATGCCTGGGGAGCTCCTCTGTTTGTCTTTGTGATCATCGGATCGGTGCTGGTGGATTTTTTCATTCTGAAAGAGGTGGGCCGAAGCCAGGGAGGGAAACGGAAAGCGCTTTTCTGGCTCAGCGTGGTGATCAATCTCGGACTGCTCCTTTATTTCAAGTACATGAATTTCTTTGTCGACCAGTTCAACGACATCCTGAGCTGGTTTGGTTCACCTCCGGCACAATGGACCAGCGTCGCCCTCCCCATCGGGATCTCCTTCATCACGTTTCAGAAGCTGTCGTACACCTTTGATGTTTACAAAGGCCGCCATGCCGCCGTCACCCGACTCCATGACTATGCCTTATATATCTTCATGTTCCCGCAGCTGTTGTCGGGGCCCATCGTCAGGGTGGGGCAGATCTATGGCCAGATCCTTGACAGGAAAACCCAGGAGAGCTCCAACGAACGGCTGATCGGATTTTACCGCTTTGTGATCGGGTTGGCGAAAAAGGTGCTGATTGCCGATGTGCTGGGAGTGACGGTGAACCAGATCTTCGCCCTGAATTCCCTTGAGCTCTCCACCTCCCTCGCATGGGTGGGAGCCATTGCCTATACCTTCCAGATCTATTTCGACTTCTCGGGCTACACCGATATGGCCATCGGCCTGGCGAAAATGATGGGGTTCAGGCTTCCCGAAAATTTCAATTTCCCTTACATCTCCACCAGCATCACCGAGTTCTGGAAACGCTGGCACATCACCCTCTCGCTCTGGCTGCGCGATTACCTCTTTCTGCCCATTGCCTACTCCACCTCCCAGAAGATGAAAAAGGACAAATACGTCGGCATCCGGACGGATAAGATCCTCTATATCATTGCCGCGACGATCACCTTTCTGATCTGCGGATTCTGGCACGGCGCCGCCTGGACCTTCATCATCTGGGGTGGTTACATGGCTTTTTTCCTGATCCTCGACCGCCTATTCCTGCTGAAGTGGATGAAAAAGGCCGGAAAGTTTCCCTCCATCCTTCTCACCTTCTTTTTCCTGGTGATCGGCTGGGTGATCTTCCGCTCCGACAGCCTCGATTTTGCCTATTTCTATATCCGCAGGATGTTCCTTTTCGCGACCCTGCCCAACGAGATCTGGCTGAACGCCAAGTTCTGGACCATGCTCGCCATTGCCCTCCTCTTCTCTTTCTGGGGCGGGTGGAAACGGATTGAACAATGGAGCGAGAGGCTTTTTTCTGCACCCAAAGGGGTTACGGTGATCCTGATGACCCTGGCGGCAATCCTTCTCTTCATCCTGAGCGAAGCCACCATCACCTCCTCAGGGTTCAGTCCCTTTATCTACTTCAGGTTCTGATGAGGCAGCCCGGATAAACCCTGGGTGATTGGCTTTCGGGGGATGTTGGCCAGGTCGAAATGGAGAAAGGCGATGAGCGACTGAAACCCGAGAATGACGGGCAAGGCGGCTAACAGCACGGTTCCTGCCGTGGCCGGTTGGGAGGAGATGACGCTGAAAGACCACTTGACGATCCCGAAGATGATCCCGAAGAGGGAAAGCACCGTCCCAATGATCAACTCAAGCGACCCGATATTGAAATCGCGGAGGAAATAGTTGTAGAAGATCCTCTTGTAGAACCTGCCAAGGTAGTTCAGGGGAAACTTCAACAGCACCTGCGAGATTCTCAGATTGCTTTTTTCGTCGGCATAAAAGGAGAACATCGGGAAATCGGCCACTACGGCCCTGATCGTGTTGAGCCGGAAGAGCATGTCGTTCTCAAAAAAGAAGCGGTTGTCGATCTTTCTGAGGGGGAGGTAGCTCAGCGCCGTTCCGGTGATCGCCGTAAACCCGTTGGCCGGATCCATGATATCCCAGTAGCCGCTCACCTGCTTGTTAAGAAAGGAGAGGACGGAATTCCCCATCTTCCTCATCCAGGGCATCTCTCTGAGGTAATGGAGGTCGTAGAAGCGGTTTCCTTTGACATAGTCGGCTTTCCCTTGGATCAACGGCTCGATCAGGCCCGGGATCAGGGCGGGATCCATCTGGCCGTCGCCATCTAATTTCACCACCACACCGGCTCCTTCTGCTAATGCCTCCCTGTATCCGGTTTTTACGGCTCCGCCTACCCCCAGGTTTTTCGGATGGATGATCACCTTCACCCGCACATCGGTGCAGTGTTCCGAAACATACTCCCCGGTATGCTCGGGACAGGCATCATCGATGACGAAGATGCGTCCGACCTCCTGGCCGATCTTGTGCAACAACGGGAGAATTTTATCCCGGACTTTGTAACAGGGGATTACGACAGCAACCATCTTTCGGACTTTACCCTTGTAAAAGTAATAAGATGTTTTGATACCTGCTAAAACATTGATTAGTTTTGTGTTTTTAACCGTCAGTTGATATGCGACAGGCAAAAGATGTGCTTTCCCTGCTGGTCCTGATCCTGCTCATTCTTCCCTTCGTTCAGGGCCGTTTTCACCTGATCGGGGAAGATCCGCTGAAGGGTTTTTTTAAACTCGAACCTTCCCCTTATGAAACGACATTCACCTGGAGACGATGGTTCTCGGGAGTGTTTCAGCAGGAGGCAACCCTTCGCACGAACGACCATATCGGCTTTCGGAACACCTTCTTCAGGTTGAACAATGAATTCGACTACCGTCTGTTCCGCCTGATCCATGCCCAGGGATTTGTGGAGGGGAAACAGGGTTACCTGTTCGAAGAGGATTACATCCATGAGTACCTCGGTAACTATTTTGTAGGCCCGGAGATCCTGGAGCCCAGGCTGAGAAAACTGAGCCGGGTCAGCAGTGACCTGGCAGAGGCCGGCACCCCGTTTGTGCTGGTGGTGGAACCCGGGAAGGCCAGTTTCTTCCCGGAATACATCCCCGGTCACTACCTTGCCAACGGGAAAGGGCCATCAAACTATGACTACCTCCTTGAACAGGCGACCAAACTGCAGATCCCGCTCATCGACCTGAACCGTTATTTCCTGGCGATGAAGGATACCAGCCGCTATCCCCTCTTCTCGAAATACGGGATGCACTGGAGCATTTATGGCTCGGTGGTGGCGATGGATACCCTCTTCCGGTATATTGCAGCCAAAACCGGCACCCGGCTTCCGGCCATGACCGTCACCGGGATCGAGGTATCCGATTCCATGCAGTGGACCGACAAGGATATCGGGGAGCTGCTGAACCTGATCTTCCCGCTTCCGGGGGAACGGCTGGCTTACCCGGTAATCGCTTTTGATACCGTGATGCCCAAAACGATCTCCATCCTGGTGATCGCTGACAGTTATTACATCAATATCGTCCATACCATTTCAGGGCAACTCTTCATGAATCACACCTACTGGTATTACAATTCAAAGGTTTATCCCCATATCATCGATGATAAAAACCCCGAATACATTGATAAAACCAACCTGAAGGAACAACTTTTATCCTACGATATGGTCTTATTAATGGTATCAGAGATCAATATGCACTGCGGATTCTGGAATTTTGCCGATGAAGCCTATCACGCATTTCACCCTGAGGATCCAGATCCTGCATGGTATCCCTATGAAAAAGATATTCTTGTCAACCGGGAATGGTTTCGTTTTATGGTCTCAAAGGCAAAAATCAACCATGTTTCCACCGGGAATGCCATCATTCGGGATGCAAAGTACCTCTATAACCGTAAAAATCAGTAAACTTGCACAATAATTTGATGCTGGAATGAAAAAACTCTTTTCTCTTGTTCTTGTGGTATTCATCGCTCTGTCCTGGCCGGAGAGTTCAACCGGGCAGGAGGGACCGGCAGAGTTAGGGCTGGAGCCGGAACCCATCAGCCTGCAGGACCAGTTCACCCTGATGAACGTCCCCCTCTTGGAATTACCGGAAGCCTACCGGGGCCCCAATGCGCCCATGCTGCCCGTTTCGGTGGATAACTCAACGAAACCCTATTTTCGTTCCATCACCTCGCAATCGGGATATGAATGCGGTCAATCAGCCGGTGTGGCTTTCAATTTCACTTACGAGATTGACCGGAAGCGTGACCTGCCGGCCAATACCACTGACAACACCTATCCCACACACTTTGTCTGGGACTTTCTGAACAACGGATACAATTACCAGGGAGCCAGCTTTTTCGATTCGTGGGAGATCATCAGGGCCTGTGGCACCATGAATGTGACCGACTATGGCGGCGGGTTGAACACGGGAGGTGAAAAGCGCTGGATATCAGGATATAACGTTTACTACAACGGGATGAAGAACCGGCTGATCACCGTGAAAGCGATCCGGTGCGATAACCCGACCGGACTTCAGACCCTGAAATACTGGCTGGTGGATCACCTGGAAGGATCCAACATAGGCGGTGTCGCCAATTTCTATGCGAAATATTACGGCTCCGTCACCACGGTGTTTCCTCCGGGTACCCCTGAAGAGGGAAAGTACGTCCAGACCTCCTGGGGGCCAAGTCCGACCCATGCCTGGACGGTTTGCGGGTACAACGATTCGGTACGGTTCGATTACAACAACGACGGCCAGTACACCAACAATATCGATATCACCGGCGACGGGATTGTGGACATGCACGACTGGGAAATCGGCGGACTGAAGTTTGCTAATGGGTATGCCGGTACCGGATGGTGTAACCAGGGCTTCTGCTACATGATGTATAAAACGCTTGCCGACAATATCGGGTACGGTGGCATCTGGGAACATACGGTGTTTGTGCTGGATGTTAAAGAGACATGCGAGCCTCAGCTGACGATGAAGGTTACGCTGAAGCACACCTCACGGGACATGCTGAAGGTGACCGTAGGGATGAACACCAACGTATCGGCCACCACGCCCGCCTTTATCTATGAATACCCGATCTTCAACTTCCAGGGAGGCCCCTACTACATGCAGGGAGGCACCTCGGAAGCGGATAAAACCATCGAATTCGGGCTCGATCTGACCCCTGTCCTGAGCGACCTCTCATCGGGGCAGATGGCCAAGTTCTTTCTCAATGTCGAAGAGAATGACCCCGGAAGCAGCGCCACAGGCGAGATCACCCAGATGGCGCTGATCGATTATACCAGCGGCGGGCCGCAAACCGTGTTTTGCACCGCCACCCCCACACCCATCGTCAACAACAGCACGACACGTGTCTCGGTCACCCGTACGATGACCTATGATAAACCGGGAATCACTACCGTTTCTCTCCCCCCCGCTCAGCTCTACCAACCCTACTCATGCCAGTTGACAGGGTCGGGAGGAACCCCGCCTTACCGGTGGGATGTGAAACTCGACTATCCCGAAGAACTCACTACGGGCATCTACCCATCGGTCAACGCCGAAGCACTTACCCCGTCGAACACCAGCAACGGGTACGCCACTAAAGTGCTTGATTTCTTCTTTCCTTTCTATAAGCAATCCGTACGCAAACTCTACATCTATGTGGACGGTTTCATTGTATTTGATGACAGGGCCTACACCTATCCCTACCTGATCGATCCCGACCTGCTGTACCATCAAACCGCCATTATCAGTCCCTTCATGACCGACCTGAGGTTGTATTCTTCGGTGGGAGACGGGATGTGGTATGAGGGTGATGCCAATTCGGCCACCATCCGCTGGAAAGCCTCCATTAATAACATGGCCGGCAGTTCCAGCGTAGATTTCGCCGTAAAGCTTTACCCCAGCGGATTGATCGAATACTATTACGGGAATATGAACTTTCCGGTCAGCACAAGCTGGATCGGAGGCATCTCGGGAGGGGACAATTCAAACTACCAGTACATTGAGCTCAGCGGTGCCACCACCATCACCACCGGTTCAAAAGATATCCTTACAGCCTGCGGTTATCCTGTGGAGATGACCCTCTCAGAAACCGGCCTGTTCAGCGGCACCCCGCAAAATTTGTATACGAACCGTCCCATTCGGTTCAGGGTGACCGACAACAACGGGATTGCCAACACCAAGGTATTGAATTTCACCACCAACGGACTCCTGGTGAATTACTCCCTCGATGCCGGAGGCGACAGCCTGGTGGAGTATGGCGATACAACCATGATCTCCCTGAGCCTGACCAACCTCGGAACCCAGGCGCTGACCGGCGTCACCTCCTGGATTACCAAGGAGGATCCCTACATCACGCTGATGGATAGCACCGAAGCCATAGGTTACATTGGTGGGGGGCAAACCAAAACCTTCCCGGATGCCTTCCGTTTCAGGACCTCCACCACCGTGCCCGACGAGCATCCCTTCACCCTGCAGTTTCATGAGGCTTCCAATGAGCAAAGCATAGAACTGGATATCGACCTCACCGCGTATGCACCCGATATCGTCATCGGGGCCGTGACCCTGACCGATGGCGACAACGGGAAGCCCGATCCGGGAGAGACGACCGACATGCGGGTGGTTTTTGAAAACCACGGAGGGGCCAAGGTCCATAACCTCCAAACCACCTTGTCCTCCACAGATCCCCTGATGACGATCGACCAGGGTTCGGGAACCATCGCCCTGCTGAAACCCGACTCAGTACAGGAGCTCACTTACACCATCACCGCTTCGGACCAGGCACCGTTTGAGCACCTTTATCTCATCAACTCCCAGCTTTCTGCCAACAACGGATACAGCAGTGCCGACAGCATCTGTTTGCTTGCAGGAAACATCGTGGAAGACTTCGAAACAGGGACCTTTCAGAAATTCCCCTGGTATTTCGGCGGATTTGCCGACTGGGCCATGGACGATTTCCAGCCCCATGAAGGAGTCCATGATATCAAGTCGGGATGGATTTATGACAACGAGGATTCAGAGATCCTGATCACCCTGAATATCCTGGCCGACGGCGAGATAGGATTCTGGAAACGCGTCTCCTGCGAAGATGACCCGAACGGGACGGAATATGATTATTTCGCCTTCTTCATCGATAACCAGGAGATGGGCAGATGGGACGGTGACAATTACTGGGACCAGGTGAGCTATCCGGTATCCAAAGGGATCCATACCTTCCGGTGGCTCTATCACAAAGACTATTCGGTCTCGGCCTACTTCGACCGTACCTGGCTTGATTACATCACCTTCCCGCCTTTTGAAGGGGCGCTGCCTGACATCAGCGTCACACCGGCCTCCATGAGCCATACACTTGACCCGGGAGAATACGCTTCCAACGGGATGGTGATCACCAACACCGGCGGAGGGCTCCTGCATTATACCATCCAGGTGTTCGACACCACCCAGGCCAAACCGGGTCAGCCCGATAACCTGACCGGTTCGTGGTTTATCTGCTCTGAGTCGACCTGTGTCGCCGGACAGGAGTTCAGCTGGAACCTGACGGTTCATAACGGAAGCCCCGATGACGAGTACATCAAGAATATCCGCATCGATTTCCCGGCCGATGTCACGGTCAACAGTGCCACCAGTTTTTCCGGCGGCTCCCTGGGCGACCTTGAGTTCGACGGCACCACCGGCGCCGGGGTTACGGTGAACTGGCATGGCGAGAGCGGGGGAGGGAAGGGGGTTATCAAGCCCAATGAGAACGCCACGGCAGTCGTCACCGGCTCCATCGCCGAAGGGAGTGACTTTGACGTTTACCTTGTCTATGTCATTGAAGGGGATCACACAGGGTACGGCACACACCTCCTGCCCGGAGAGATCCGGCTGGCCAATGAGGGCCTCTCCAACAACTGGCTGAGCCTTTCAGCGAACACCGGCTCCCTGCTCAGCGGCGATTCGGATACCCTCACGGTCTACTTCACCACCTGCAATGTCCCGTCGGGAGGCCACGATTGCCACGTTCTTGTGCGTGACCTGTACAACAACATCACTGTGATCCCCGCCCACCTGCATATCAACTGGCCTGTGGGGGTACAACCGGAAGCAGGAAACCCGGCTCACCTCTCCTGTTACCCCAATCCTTCCCATGGCAGTATGACCATCCGCTACTCCCTGGAAGCCGATTCCCCTGTTCAACTGGATCTTTTCGACCTGCAGGGGATGCATCTGATGACGCTGATGCAGGGCCTGCAAGCCGAAGGCGAACACCGGATCACATGGACCGGTGACGACCGCGAAGGAGTTCCTCTCCCTCAGGGGATCTATACCCTCAGGATGACCACTCCCGACAAGACTGAAACCATCAAACTAATCCTGATCAGATAACCACCGGGTATGAAAAAAAGAAAGAGATTGTTCATCATTCTCGGGATCGCTGTTGTACTGCTGGTACTTGTCACGTTTGGCGTGATCAGGTATGTACCGTGGCACAAGCTGATGAAGATTCCCACCTCCAATGAGGCGGCATTCGCCAGGCAGGATCCCATGCGGACTATCGCTCCCAACACTCTGAGCTTTGATTTTGAAGTGGATTCAACCCAGGATGTCCCCAACGGGATCTACAAAGGGATTGCCCATTCGGGGAACTTTTCGGCCAAAGCTTTCGGAAAAAACAGCTTTTCTATCAGCGTGGTGCGGGATGCGGGAGAGATCGGGCTGGACAACCTGAAAGGGGTGGCCATGAGCGCCTGGGTCTATGTGCTTCCCACCGACAATGAGGTCAACGGCTCCCTGGTCTTTGCCGTGAACAACTCGGTGGGGGTGAACATCTGCTGGAAGGGGGTGAACTTCAACGGGCCCCTGGTCCCTGTGGGGGAGTGGACCAAAGTGAGCGGTTACTTCGACCTCTCTGATGTTCATCTCCGGAAGGATGACAAAATCCAGTTGTATTTCTGGAACAACAGCAACACCGATATCTTGGTGGATGATTTTTATTATGTCTTTGGCGCCCCGCGCAGCCGCCCGGGTGATTCCGCACGGGTCGACATGACCAGGGAGGAGGGATACCGCCCGGCAATCAACATGCCCCCGTTTCCCTTCTCCTGGCTGAAAAAACAGGAAACCGGTAGCCGGGGTGTTTTTCTGATCAGCCACGACCATGAGAATGCCGGCGAGATCACACTGACCGACCAGGTGATGGCCGGGAATTTTATCACGGCCGGAGGCTCGCTGCAGTCGATGCTGGTGATCAACGGCGAAGGAATCCCTTCCCTCTATCACTTTTACCCCGCCTCTAAAACCTTTGAATCCATTCCCCTCGATTGCCCCACCGACCTGTATCCCCTTCTTCGCGGATTCACCTGCCTGACAGGCTCTTTCCTATCCCGGCCGGGGGATCAGCTCTTTGTGGCCGGCCCGGCCGGGATGGCGCTCATCGGTTTTGAGGGATCCACGGGAGGCTGTAACGGCAATAAAGCGGAGGCAAAGGTCAGGGTGCTGTGGAGTTCGGAAGAACCGGAATTGGCCGGGATTGGTCTGACAGAAGAGACCCAGGTGACCTCCGGGGATCTGAACGGGAACGGGACAGATGAACTTCTGCTTTTTGATAACAAGGGCTCGTGGAAGATTCTTCAGTTCACTCCGTCGGGTTCCTTCGGGTCATGGACCACCCTGGCCGACGGCAACGAGTACAAACTACGCGAATGGAACCGCTCGCTGGTGGAATTCAGCGCCACGGCAGCCCCCTATCTTCCAGGCGAAAAAAGAGACCTTGTGCTTACCCGTTTCCGGGATCTTAAATCCGGTAAAGAGGCGTATACCCTTCTCAGGTTTCTTCCAGGCGACAACAAATTTGTCAAGGTGTTCCACGACATTCACGGGAGCGTGGGGCTGACCATCGGGATCGACACCCTGAAGCTCTCGGATCAGCTGTTTCCGGGAACCTTTCATCATGGGAAGCCGGTATCATTTTTACGGTACAACCGCGACTGGCGTTACGATCTGAAAGAGATCTGCTTCAACGATTCCACCTTCCGGACCCTCACTTCTGTCGATTTTACCGGATATCAGGAAGACCGCAACCCGAAATACTATGAGATCCTGAACCTCCATACCGGGAAGTGGCTTGACCCGGATATCACATCCATCCTTGTGGTCGGAAGAAACTGCAAAGATCCGGGATACCACGGAGGGAGCTGCAGCGAATATGAAGATCTCCCGGACCTGCCCAACATGATTCAACTCTATTCCTTTGCACCTAACACCCCATGATGATGCGACAGTTTTCATCAACACACCTGCTTCTCTCTTCTACGGTCCTTGCCTTCCTGTTGGTGGCCTGTTCACGGAGCCCGGAAAATCATGCGATCAGTTCGGGGGAGTTTGCTGTCCGTGATTTCAACCCGATGGTGAACTGGAAAACCGATGTCGACGGGAAGGAGAGCTCAGCAGCCACAGGCAACAGGATCCTCCACCTGGATTACATGGCCCCGAGAGAGACAGGGTTCCTGATCCCTGCCCCCGGACAAACACCGGACGGCTTGTTCCACATGGAGTTCTACCTGAAAAATACCGGGACGGAGTCCAAAAAATTTGCTTACAAGATCTATTACCAGAACGAATCCTACAAGTTCCCCGAGGCCGATCCGGCCGATACCCTGAAGGAACATCCCTATGCCTGGGAGAATTTCTACGGAAGCTGGGATGATACCGGAAAAACCTTCATCATCACCGAAGAGATCCCGGCCGACGGAGAGTTTCACAAGGTGACGGATGCTTTCCGCATCGTGGGAAATCCCAGGAATGAACAGCGCTATTTCGAGAACGGACAGAACGACCGGTGGAAACGGAATCCCCGGACCGGCGAGTACAGCTTCCTGCTGGTAGTGACCACCCCGGCCACGATCGACAGCAATGCCATCCCCCCATGGATCCGGGATATCAGCCTGATGCACGACAGCGCCTTCGTGAATCCCTATTTCTTTTTCCTGGACGGAGAGGGTGCCCGGCTGACCAACACGCTGATCAACCGCTATCCCTATACCCTGAAAGTGATCGCGAAGCCGGACCCAGGAGCAGGGATCTATATCAATCCGTGGTACTATCCGGCCGATAAGTACGGCCGGTGCTTCACCGCGAATTGCGGCAACGACGAAGCCATCTATGGGAAGGCAGCCTTTGAGCAGTTTGTCCATTACATCGATCCCACTACGAAATACGGTAACATCCCGGTCATTGCCGACGTGCTGCATGACGGGTATTCCCTGCGCGATTACAACTGGAACCAGCGCTTTTACCGGAAAGAGGAGCTAGTGGCCATCACGGCAAGCACCACGAAACATCCCTGCGAGACGGTGATCTCCGATCCGGCGGAACACAAGATCATCATCAAGAACCCGGGAACTAACTTCGGGGAGTGGGAGAAACAAAATGTCGGAGTGATCACCCGTCACGGGTTCACCTATGGCAAATGGACCGTAAAAGCCAAGCTGACCGAACTGCTGAACAAGCAGGGATTGTGGAACGGCCTGACCAATGCGATCTGGCTCATCACCCAGGACCAGAACCCGTGGAACTACCGCCGGGATTGCAATAATTCAGGCTATTTCGCCCACTATTACGGTGGCGACCAGGACGAACGGGTGAAGCAAACCGGTTATTCCGAGATCGACTTCGAGATCCTTAAGACAGTCCGCTACTGTCCCAACTATATCCTTCCCCCGGCTTACAACCAGGGACTGATCGACCAGTACAATGTGAACCATTGGGATGTCTCGCTGCCCGACGAGGTGGATCAGATGAAGGACAATATCCTGGTGGCCTGCACCAACTGGGATATGGCCTGCAACGATCCGGTGAACTACCATGGAGGCTGCAACCCCATCGTATACAATGACCAGGTCTTCTGGCAGCACAAGTGGGGTGAGACCTACCGGGCCATCACCTCCAAGATGCCCGAATCGGATGACGAATTGTTTGGCAGCCCCTATTTTTATTTCCAGATCGACTGGGAACCCGAGCGGATCATCTGGCGTATCGGCCCTGAAAAAGACCAGCTGAGGGTGGTCGGGTATGTGGACAATACCATCACCTCCATCCCGAATAACCAGATGCTGCTGATCATCTCACAGGAATTTCACAATACCCGCTGGTGGGTTGGGTCGATGTTCGACCAGTCCAGCATCCCTTTCCCGAAAAACGATATCATCGGAGAGATCTATGAAGTGACAATCGAATAAGATGAAAGAGAAAATCCTTCCCATCGCTTCCCGCTTTCTTGTTGAGAATCTGATGTTCCTTCCCGTCATTTTGGTGATGCGAATCATCGAATACCTTTACCTGCAACATATCTTTACGGCAGAGGACCATCCCTGGTTGACAGAAGCCACCGGATTGCTTTTTGACCTGAAGGTTTTTTTCATTCTGGCCCTGGTCATCTTCATTCCCTATCTGCTGATCGCTCTTTTCAGCCGGAAAGGGGCCACGGTCTTTTATACTGTACTTCTGGCATTGATTACTTTACTGCAGTTTGCCCTGATCCGTTACTTCGCCATCAACCTGGCGCCGCTCGGAAACGTTCTCTTTGCCTATTCCTTCGACGAGATCATGATGATCATCCGAAGTTCGGACGGGATGAGTTTCTGGTCTTTCCTGCCTCTCGCACTGATCCTTGCCCTGGTGATCTTCCTGCAGTGGGTCGCGACAAAGATCCGGATAAAAGGGAACCTATGGCTGGTGATCACGGCAGTTTATGTGATGGCGCTTTTTATGGCATTGGTTCCTCCCTGCAACGGTCCCCAGAATGTATCGGAGATGACTGTGTTTCACCGGATCAACAAGAGCGCCTATTTCATAAAGGAGACTACCGCCTTTCTTTTAAAGGAACCGGAAGTCAAACCCATGGACCAGCTGGTCAAAGAGATCGACAAATACCAGGAGATCCATCCGGAGTTTGATTATACCAGCAAGAGCTATCCCTTGGTTCACAAGAACAGGGATCCGGATGTGCTGGGCCCCTATTTCAATCTTCAGAAAGAACCGCCCAACCTGGTGTTCATCATCGTGGAATCCCTTTCACAAGCCTGTATCGGAGATGATTCCTACTTCGGGAATTTCTCCCCTTTTTTGGATTCCCTGAAGAACCAGAGCCTTTACTTTGATAACTTTCTCTCTATCTCAGAGCGGACCTTTCATGTCTTTGCCGCCCTGTTTGGTTCCCTCCCATTCGGAGGGGGTGAGTTTCAGGAGGACCTGAGCCAGATCCCTTTCCACTATTCCCTGATCCGTTATCTCAGGGAAAATGGGTATTACACCACATTTTATTACGGTGGAGACCCTACCTTCACCCATTATGACCAATTCATGAAGAAACAGGGGATCGACCGGATCATGGTCGATTTCGGTCCGGAATACCGGGAGAAGCAGAAACTCTATCCTGACTTTTTCTGGGGATTGCATGATGAATTTACCTTTGCCCGCTCCCTCGAAGTGATCGACTCACTGCAAAAAGAGCCCCGGCTGGATATTTACCTGACCCTTTCCACCCATCATCCTTACAGGACTCCCGATCATGAGAAATACATGGCCGAATACGAAGAGATCACAACAAGAGCAGGGTTTTCGCCCGAGAAAAAAGCATTGACCGACCTCAACAAGAAGATCTTTGCTGCCATGCTCTATTCCGACAATGCTCTGAAAGACTTCCTGAACGCTTACTCCCAGCGGCCCGATTTTCAGAATACCATCTTTATCATCACGGGAGATCATTTCTTTCAGGAACTAGGCTATTCCAAAATCTCCGCGATTGAACGCTACCATGTGCCCATGATCATTTACTCCCCGCTGCTGAAAAAACCACACCGCTTTGAATCGGTATCAACGCATCAGGATGTGACCCCTTCCTTGATCGCCATGCTTCAGCATGCCTACCATTTCAAACACCTTCCCTATGTGCACTGGTTGGGAAGGGGCATTGATACTGCCACAGATTTCCGGAACCTTCATGCTTTACAGTTCGTTACCTGTGATCAGGAAAGCGTGGATTACCTTAATCAGGGATTTTTCCTCTCAAAAAACAAACTTTATTTGATCAAACCAGGGCTCAAGACCACTCCAATGAGCGACCCTGAGAATCTCCAGCGCATGCAGGAGGAATTAGAGATCACTACCGATGTTTTGAAATACGCTACCGGGAACGACAGGATCACCCTGCCGGGATTGTTCATGAAAATCGACTTCGACACAACGCTGCTCTTTTCTGTTGATTCCTCAGGTTATCCCCATTATTCCGTTCCCTTCAAATACATCAATCTTATCCTTCCCCAACAGTTTGAGAAATCGTATAGGCAGCTTGGGGTCGAACTGGATTTTCAATACTATTTTCCCTCTGAAGATGACACTGCCAGGATCCCCTGGCTGATTGTCGCCATCGACGACAGTGTCGCACAGAACCTGTTGTACCATCGAGAGAATTTTCCAGGTATTGAGTCTACGAAGATCACCCCGGGCAGCTGGCATCCATATAAAGTGGAAGAGGTGCTGGATGTGAGCTCCATCGACGATCTTTCCAGGCTCTATTTAAAAACGTATTTCTTCAACAACAAGCTTGGCAATATCCGCTGTGACAGTTTGCATCTCAGGGTTTATGGAATTAATTGACGTGAATCGGCGTTTACGGGATCGTGTTAACCTGTTCATTCTCCTGACCCTGGCATTCACCCCTGTAGTCCTCTTCATCAGGGTTTATTCCCTGATCCGTATCATAGCAAAATATACCTTTTCTTCCTCCGATTGGTCCGCATTTCTGATGGGAACAGGCAGGGATCTTCTCCTTTTTATGGGATTCGCACTTCTATTTGCCTTCCCGGTCATTCCCCTGATGATGATCCGGAAAAAAACCGGCACCATCATTTACATGGCGCTACTGTATCTTTTTCTCATTCTTTCATTTCTGTTGGAGATGTATTTTACCATTACCTGGGTTCCGCTGGACCAGGTGATATTTACATACACTCTCCCGGAGATCAAGAACATCGTCGTAAGTTCTGTTAAGATGGATTTAGCCGGCATCGTTACCTTCCTTTTGCTGATTGTCATGCCCCTCGTCATGATCCGGGTCCTACGGAAAGTTGAATTGGGATATCGCTGGTTGATCCTATCTGTCGGCTTACTTGTGATCCTCCCCGTTATCCTCTTTTTTATCCCGGGCAACCGACAGGCCTTTGAGAATGAATTCGATTTTTTCCTGTCAAAGCATAAACTCACTTACGCGTTTAAGGCCATTGCCCACCATCTCTCCAATGATTCCGCACGGGATGTATATCACCATATGTCAACAGGTTGCACCGGGAAAACTTTCATGAGTAAAGAAAACAGGGAGAAGACACGTCAGTGGCAGAAAAAGAACAACGGGTATATCTACCTGAATCCGGATTACCCGTTTCTCCGGATCGACAATACGCCGGATGTGCTGGGCCCCTATTTTCAGCTGAAAGAGGAAAGACCCAACGTCGTCTTTATCATCGTGGAATCCCTCTCCACCTCCTTTTCCGGGGATCATCCCTATTACGGAAGTTTCATGCCGTTTTTGGATTCCCTCAAAGAGAAAAGTCTCTGTTGGGATCATGTTTTTTCCACTTCCGATCGCACATTCGGCTTATTATCCGCTGTGTTCGGATCACTTCCCTACGAAGAGGTGTGGAATTTCAATGAGGGATATGTCCCCAACCATTACTCCCTGATCCGGTATCTGAAAGAGAATGGGTATTACGCCAACTTCTTCTATGGAGGGGATTTGGAGTTTACCAATTATCAGGGATTTTTAGAAAGGGAGGGGGTGGACTACACCTTGTTGACTTTTGAGCAGAACCGGCGCCAAAATAAAAATTTAGGTCCCCAATACAAATGGGGTTATCCTGATGGAGAACTCTTTGAAAGTTCCTTTCAAGTGCTGGATTCCTTCCCGCACACCCCCCGTTTGGATATCTACCTCACGCTCTCCACTCATTATCCTTTCACTGTTCCAGATCAACAGAAATACCTGGATCAGGTTGCCGAAAAAATTCAGGCGCCGGGGCTTGACGATCGCCGGCGTTCAGAAATTGAAAAATCCAGGGATGTCTTCTCAACAATTTTATATACCGATGAAATGTTTCGGCAGTTCTTTGAAAAATACCGTCAAAGGCCTGATTATGAGAACACTATCTTTGTTATTACCGGCGATCATGCCATGCCTGAACTGATGCTGACCAATAAAATGCCAACGGAAAAATATTTCGTGCCACTCATCATTTATTCCCCTTTGTTGAGCAGCCCGTTGAAATCCACAGCCATCTCTTCCCATCTGGATATCGCGCCGACGTTACTGGCTTTGCTCAAAAAACAATACAATCTTAAAGTTAAAAGTTATTGTCACTGGGCGGGTGGACCACTCGACATCACTGAGCCGACGAAGTTTCCCAGAAGTGTCTTTTTTACCAGGAATAACCATACAAAGGTGGATTATTACAGGGATCCATTTTTTCTCTCCCATGATCTTCTCTATATAAAGAATTCCGACAACCGCTTTGAGAAATGCAATGATACCGCGGCCCTGAATGAGATGAAACGGGAGCTTGCGTTCATGAATGAGATCAGCCGGTATGCCATTGAAAGCAACACCCTGATTCACGGTGGATTGTTTGTCAATGAAGAGTTAACCGTAAAAGACATTCTGCCATCTCAGCAAGGATATTTTCATAAAATAACTGTGGATAACGAATTTATCCGGATCATTGAACCAATCCGAATGGATGAGAATTTTCAGGATCTTGACTTCAATATTCAAACAAAAGTAAAAACATCAAGGAAAGATACGATAAGTTGCCCTCCCGTGATTATTGAGATTGTGGACACAACCGCGAAGAAATATCTTTACTCCAGTATGGTTTGGGATACGGTGGCCCAATCGACGCCATTGGAACCGGGATGGCAATACATCACTATTAAACGAGGGATTGATCTGGGATTTTTGAATGAATCAAGGAACAAAATCATCAAACTTTATATTTGGAATCAGGAACGAATTTCGTTGACACTTGATTCAATGACAATTCATATCCGGGGATTTTACGATTCATCTAAAAAGGAAAAATAAGGATTAACATCTAACCTGAATTATTCATAAACCCAAAATTCGACAAAAAAGGGATGCCTGTGAGACAGGAAGGCCATTTTTTTTCTTATTATGGCGAAGACATGGCAATGATTTGTTAACCCTGATCGGAAAAAGGCTTGGTCACTGGTCTTGTTTCTTGTAAAAACAGTCGCTATTAACAATCATTCGAGGGTTATTAACAAAGTTCTACCAGTCCGTGTGGGTTTTCGGAGTGCAGTCTTTCAAACAGGGTGGTTTATGACGGGATTACAGGTTGTTTTCAACAATGGATTAACAACGTAACTCGTTACTGTTCAGGAGTTATGAACATTTTAAAAAATCAAAGTTAAAAATTTCACTTATCGGTATTTTGTTGTTCAAAACATTATTTGACAATCGGGTAAAAATTTTCGGATACTTGTAGTCATGAAAATACCCGAGGGATACATACTTGTAAAAAAGCAGGATTGGGATCGATTGCAACAGCAAGTGAAAGAGATGCAGCAAATAATAGATGTATTAACGAATCGGATCATCGAGTTAGAACAATGCTTGCATAAGAACAGCAGTAACAGTCATAAACCCCCTTCAAGTGACGGATTTCGCAAGCCGATACAGAACAATCGTGAAAAGAGTGAGAAAAAACCAGGCGGGCAACCAGGTCATCGGGGAACGACATTGCCTATGGTTGAAAATCCTGACAAGATCATCTACCACCCAGTTGAGGGAAAATGTGAATGCGGCAGGGATTTGTCCAAACAGGTTCTTTTGAAAGTTCATCGTCGTCAGGTAATAGACTTACCGCAAAAGCTGACAGAGGTCACCGAATACCGGATTGAGGAAAGACAGTGTAAATGCGGATGTATTTTTCTGGGAGATAATCTTAATACGGCGCCTGTGCAATATGGTAGCGGGATTAAGGCCCTGGCAGTGTACTTGAATAATTATGAACACATCCCTTTCGACCGGCTTCAGGATTTCTTTTATGATTGTTTTGACATTAATGTGGGTGATGGCACTTTGGTGAGTGCAAATGAACTTTGTTATGAAAATCTGGAAACAACCGAGCAATCAATCAAGGACCATTTAAAATGGTTCATCGTAATAATGCGTACCTATAGATATATTTGCAAGAAAAATCTGATTTCCAATGAGTACAAGTTTGCTTAGCCATGCTTTCGGGCTTACTGATCAACAGTACCTGAAGACAGAGTATAAAGAAGGCACTGTAATCTTTCATATCAGGACCAAGGACAGTAAGCTTTGTTGCAGTAATTGTGGTAGCCGTAATGTCATCAAGAAAGGTACAGTCGACCGTCTTTTCAGAACACTTCCAATAGGTTTGAGACCCGTTTATTTGCTTGCGCATGTTCAAAGGTTACAGTGTAATGATTGTGGATTGATCAGGCAGGAACGCTTAAAATATGCTGACGAAAAAAAAGCTATACCCATAGAGTAGGCGAGTACATTGTCGACTTGCTTGCATTTATGACCGTGCAGGATGTAAGCGAGTCGTGTAAAATGAGCTGGGGCACGGTCAAAAGTATTGATAAAGAATACCTTCAAAAACATTATTCGAGGCCTTTATTGAAAAACGTTGAGATCATAGCTATTGATGAGTTTGCTTTTCAAAAGGGCCACAAGTATCAAACAGTGGTTTACGATCTGAAAGCAGGCAGGGTCATATACGTAGGCGCAGGAAGAGCGGAAGAAAGTCTGGACAAATTCTGGAAGAGATTGCGTCATTCCGGCGCCAAGATCCAGGCTGTTGCGATGGACATGTGGCTGCCGTATTTCAATGCTGTAATCAACAATATTCCTGAAGCAAAGATCGTCTTCGATCGCTTTCATATTTTCAAGCAGATGAATGAAACGCTTGATGAAATAAGACGGGCTTTGTATCATGAAGAGACTTTTCTAAATAACAGACAGGTTATAAAAGGAATACGTTGGTTGTTGCTGAAGAACGAGAAAAACCTGAACGATGAAAAAGACGAGCGAAGGCAACTTGAACAAGCGCTTCAAATAAACAAACCTTTGGCTGAGGCCTATTACCTGAAAGAAGAACTGGGACAGCTCTGGCTGAAGAATACCAGGGAACAGGCTGAAGCTTTTCTCACTTCCTGGGCAACAAGGGCGTGGGCAACCACCATTCAACCGCTCCGCCAATTTGTGAAAACCTTGCTGGGCCATCGGACTGGAATATTGAACTGGTTTGACTACCGGATATCCACGGGGCCACTGGAGGGATTCAATAACAAAATAAAGGTACTCAAGCGTAAAGCATACGGGTACAGAGACATGGAGTATTTTACTTTGAAAATTTATGCCCTTCATGATAACAGGTACGGATTATTGTGATGAACCCTAAAATCTTATGAAAAAAATTGCACTTTTCATTTTCCTGGCAATGACCATACTGCAAATCAAGGCCCAGGACTATCTGATCGCTTTTGCCGGAACCGGTGCAAGCGCCACGGTTGATTCCGTGCAGGTTAAAAACCTTACCCAAAACACAAGTTTAACGCTGAACGGGGCTGATATTTTGCACCTTATGGGCGTGGTTGGCATCGATCAGCCAATCGCCCAACCCAGCGCTGATTTGCGCATTTATCCAAATCCGATGAATGAAGCCGGTTTTATTGAATTTGAATCATCCTCCCCGGGCCTTGTGACCATTAAGGTTAGCGACATGACCGGTAAACAGGTAATCCTTAGCCAAACCGAAATCCCTTGCGGCAGGCATGCCTTTTCAATAAGCGGTTTAATGCGTGGTGTTTATACGGTAGCTGTGAAATCGGCAAGGTACGTTTATTCGGGTAAAATTATCAGCACGATGACAGGGTCCGGTAATCCCGGGATCAATTATCTCTCCTCTGATCATATCACAACGGCGTCAGACCGGTTGAAAAGCAATAAATCCTTTGTACCCATGCAATACAACGATGGCGATCAACTTTTGTTTACCTGTTTTTCAGTAATCTACAAAACCGTAATTCTTTTAATCCCCATACAAAGCCAGACTGTTACTGCAAATTTCGTTGCTTGTACAGATGCTGACGGGAACAATTACGCCACTGTATCAATTGGTCCGCAGATCTGGATGGCCGAAAACCTGGTAGTCGGACTCCGCATTGATGGCGTTCAGCAACAAACCAACAACGGGGTTATTGAAAAATACTGTTTTGATAACAACGAAACAAATTGTGCCATTTATGGAGGCTTATACCAATGGAACGAGACGATGCAGTATGACACTACTGCCGGGGTGCAGGGGATTTGCCCATCGGGTTGGCATATCCCCACGGACGGGGAATGTACAACATTGTTCACTTTCCTTGGTGGCACATCTGTAGCCGGTGGGAAAATGAAATCTACCGGGACAATCGAAGCCGGTACCGGCCTGTGGTATCTGCCCAATACCGGCGCCACCAACGAAACCGGCTTTTCTGCTTTCCCTTCAGGCTACAGCTATGGCGGCGATGGTACGTTCGACAAAGTTGGCAGTTACGGTTACTGGTGGAGTTCATCTGCGAAAAATACGAACTCCTCCTATTTTCGGTTCCTGATCTACGATGACAGCGGAGTCTACAAGAGCGGCAGCATTAAAACCAACGGGTTTTCTGTGCGTTGTCAACGGGATTTATAAACAATTTACCATTGTTCACATTTCTGGCAATATGGGCGAAAAAGTGCTTACCTGTGTATTCCGGACAAGCGCGAAACAAGGTATCTCTCTAGAAGGACTGAAGTCCGGAATTTACCATTTCAGGGTCACTTCAGGCGAACAGACAGGGACGGCGAAGTTCGTGAAGAGGTGAAAACATGAATTATTATTTTTTAAAAACCTACATAAAATGAAACATACCATCCTGTTTTTTGCAATTACAATCCTTTTTCTATTCAGTTGTAAGAAAGAAGAAACCGTTTGTGAACCCGAAGCCAATGGCGCTGAGATTGAGATGGCCATCGTACAGTTTAATACAACCAATGTGGCGACAGGTTTCGAAACCGTGTTCACCGGGCTGGAATCCGACAGTACAAAAATGGCTCAGATTGCTCAGGCTTTCGTGAATCCGGTTCGTTTTCTCAAAGACCGGTCGGGCTATTTTTTTGTTGAGAACTGGAATGGCTGGATGCTGGCGCACCCCATCCATGCTGAATGGATCGGGACAAACCGCTTCAACATCCAGGATCCTACCGGAAAATATTACGTGAGGGATATGATTAACACCTCGAAATACAGCGGGTATGGCATCGTTGAGTATGTCATAAAAGACCCTGTGGATGGTGTGAACCGGACTAAGACAGGGTTTGTGAATGCAATTCCATCCATGCCTGGATTTGTCGGATCAGGGTTGTATCTTACAGGGAATCAACAATATTATGCACCCCTGGATGCAAAGAAATATATGGTTGAAGAACTTACCAGGTCCATGGCCGAAGGGTTGGGTGGCGTGTTGACCGGATTCTGTCAGGATACCCTGGAGCGGGTCGACTTTTGCCGGAGAATGATCGATCATGTGCGGTTCTTCGACGATGGGTCCGGCTATTTTTTTATCTATAATTTAAACTGCGTGAATGTGGCCCACGGGTATCAGAAGGAGCTGGAAGGCCAGGATCTTTTCAATCTGCAGGATAGCCATGGGACATACATTATCCGCGATTTTGCCACACTGGTGAAGGCGCAAGGCAGTGGTTTCTATCAGTATTGGTGGCCCGATCCGGCTACCAATACCGATGAACCCAAACTGGCATACCTGACCACGATCCCGGGTACCGGCTATTTTATTGGCGCAGGGTTTTACCTTGCACAGCAGTGAATAGGTGGAACAGGAAGATCGCGGTTTTTCCTTGTCCTTTCATTTAACTCAAAAGCTATGAATATAAATTACACCGGCAGGCTTTTAAGGATCTTCGCTGATTGGTTTAAAAAGCCCTATCCCTGCCCCCGGCGCTGGTACGAGAAAGTCGCTACCTCGGTTTTAATCACCAGCCTGGTGTTTTTTGTTTTGCTGGCATTCAAACCTTTCGGGATCAGCAGGATCACTGCCGGAACAATCTTGTTTATTTCCGGATATTGTTTCATCACCCTGTATGTCATGCTGTTTTCATCGCTTGTGATACCTTTGATGTGTACAAAATTCTTCGATCCTGATACCTGGACTACCGGCAAATATCTGATCCATATTCTGGGCGACTACCTGACCATCTCCTTTTTCTCATGGATTTATACTTTAACCGCAGGGCATGGACTGATTGAGGCCGACAATTTCCTCGAATTTCTTTGGCTAACCCTAAAGGTTTCAATTTTTCCGGTGGTTTTCATCATATTCCTGTACGAAAGAATACAGATGATCCGAAAATTGCGCAATGCCGGTTTTCTCTCTGAGAAACTGACTAAATTTCAAAGCATCGATCCGGTCGAATCGGAGATGCAGTTGGAAATCGAAGGAAATACAACCGGGATGTTGATTTCCACAAAAGATTTTATCTGTGCCAGATCAAACGGTAACTATTCTATGATCTACTATCTTGATAACGGAGTGATCAGCCACTCACTGTTCCGCATTACCATGTCGAAACTGGAGCAGAGAATCAACGGTAATCCCACCATTGTACGCTGCCACCGCTCAGCCATCGTCAATCTGCAGCACATTTCAGGTTTCAGCGGTAACGCGCGGAACTACTATATTAATGTAAATGGCACCGGGTTAAAAATCAATATTTCTAGATCTGTGCCGCCCGAAATTCTGGAGAGATT
>Ga0172367_10002889_pt1 | contig 23012 bp, 25 predicted proteins | sample Lak10m_FD_114542 | JGI IMG/M metagenome (GOLD analysis project Ga0172367, IMG submission 114542) | Freshwater microbial communities from Kabuno Bay, South-Kivu, Congo - kab_022012_10m | ecosystem: Environmental > Aquatic > Freshwater > Lake | place: Democratic Republic of the Congo: South-Kivu... | reverse complement strand
GATGCCTGGCAGCAAGTGAGAAATGCGCAGCGGCGCACCATTGAATGGAGCTTCACTCGACAGGATGCAGATCGCAAGCTTGGGCGTCATTATGTTTCACAACTTACGTGTTAATGTACTAGGTTCAATTCGGTGAAACGGCTACAGCCTTCAAGCGCCTCTGCCGAAAGAAAGTTTGCAGCCTGTCAGCGCACTCTTGCGCCAGCAACCCACCCTGCACTTGCGTGTGATGGTTCAACCGCGCCTGTGAAAATACATTGATCACCGATCCAGCCGCACCTGTTTTGGGATCGGCAGCACCGAACACGACGCGCTTCAGGCGGGCATGCAGCATGGCGCCGGCACACATGGCACACGGCTCCAGCGTCACGAAGAGCTCGCAATCCGGAAGACGGTAGTTGCCCAGGACTTTTGCCGCAGCGCGCAAGGCCTGCATTTCTGCATGCGCGCTGGGGTCGTGGTGGGTGATCGGGGCGTTGTAGCCTGTGGCGATGACGATGCCATCCTTGAGGACTACCGCGCCTACCGGAACTTCGCCTGCAGCACCGGCCAAAGCCGCCTGGTCCAGCGCCAGCGCCATCGCTTGAGCGTCGGTGACTCGTTCGGCAGACGTGGACATGGCCCGGCTGGTCAACTCATTCCCACTCGATCGTCGCTGGCGGTTTGCTGCTCACGTCGTAGGTGACGCGGTTGATGCCGCGCACCTCGTTGATGATGCGGCTTGACACTTTCTTGAGCAGCGCATAGGGCAGCTCGGCCCAGTCGGCGGTCATGAAATCGCTGGTTTGCACAGCGCGCAAGGCAACCACGTAATCATAGGTGCGGCCGTCACCCATCACGCCAACGCTCTTGACCGGCAAAAACACCGTGAAAGCCTGGCTGGTGAGGTCGTACCAGCTCTTGCCAGTGGCTTCGTCGATGAAATTGCCGAGCTCTTCAATGAAAATGGCGTCAGCCCGGCGCAGCAAGTCAGCGTATTCTTTTTTGACTTCACCCAAAATTCGCACGCCCAAGCCTGGGCCGGGGAACGGATGCCGATAAACCATGTGGAACGGCAGGCCCAGTGCCACACCGAGTTCACGCACCTCGTCCTTGAACAACTCGCGCAAGGGCTCGAGCAGCTTCAGGCCAAGCAGTTCGGGCAGGCCGCCAACATTATGGTGGCTTTTGATGACCACAGCTTTTTTGTTCTTGGCGCCGCCCGACTCGATCACATCGGGGTAAATCGTGCCCTGGGCCAGCCACTTGGCCCCCCTTTTTGTCGAATCAGACGCTGTCAGCGCAAGCGCCTGCGTCTTGAACACCTCGACAAACTCACGTCCGATGATCTTGCGCTTGGACTCGGGGTCACTGACGCCCGCAAGCTGGCCCAAAAACTGGTCCGAGGCATCGACGCGAATCACCTTGGCGTGCAGTTTGCCGACGAACATCTCCATCACCATGTCGCCTTCATTGAGCCGCAGCAAGCCGTGATCGACAAAAACACAGGTGAGCTGGTCGCCGATAGCGCGGTGAATCAGCGCAGCCGCAACAGATGAATCGACACCGCCAGAAAGCCCCAGAATGACTTCTTCGTCACCCACTTCGGCGCGAATGGCTGCCACCGCCTCGCTGACGTAGTCGCCCATGAGCCAGTCGGCGCGGGTGCCGCAGATGTCGAGCACAAAGCGTTCCAGAATCGCCGTACCGCGTTTGGTGTGCGTGACCTCGGGGTGAAACTGCACGGCGTAAAAGCGGCGCGCCTCGTCGGCCATGCCGGCAATGGGGCAACTGTCGGTACTGGCCATCAGCTTGAACCCGGGCGGCAACTCGGTAACTTTGTCGCCGTGACTCATCCAGACTTCGAGCATCCCATGACCTTCTGGCGTGGAGAAGTCCTGAATACCTTCGAGCAAAGCGGTATGGCCGTGTGCGCGCACGGTGGCCGGACCAAACTCACGCTGGTGCCCGCTGGTTACCATGCCGCCGAGTTGGTGCGCCATGGTTTGCATGCCGTAGCAAATACCCAGCACAGGCACACCCAGTTCGAACACCGCTTGCGGCGCCTTGTCGGTGGTGTCTTCGTATACGCTGGCGTGGCTGCCCGAGAGAATGATGCCCTTGAGCTGGCCATCGCGCGCATAGGCACGTACCCAGTCGTCGGTCACGTCGCAGGGATGCACTTCACAGAACACATGGGCTTCGCGAATGCGCCGGGCGATGAGCTGCGTGACCTGAGAGCCGAAGTCAAGAATGAGAATCTTTTGATGCATGTTCAGTCAAGCCAGTCGTTTACTCGGCGCGGTAGTTCGGGGCTTCTTTGGTGATCTGCACGTCATGCACATGGCTTTCCCGAATGCCGGCTGTGGTGATTTCGACAAACTCTGCCTTGTCCTGCATCTCGGGGATGGTGGCGCAACCGCAATAGCCCATGCTGGCGCGCAAGCCGCCTGCCAACTGATAGATGAGCGCGATCATCGAGCCTTTGTAGGGGACGCGGCCCTCGATCCCTTCGGGCACCAGTTTGTCGGCGTTGGGGTTGCCCGTGCTCGATTCCTGAAAGTAGCGGTCCGCACTGCCCTGCTGCATGGCACCGATGCTGCCCATGCCGCGGTAGCTCTTGTAGCTGCGACCCTGGAACAAGATGACCTCGCCGGGTGCCTCTTCGGTACCGGCAAACATGCCACCCATCATCACGCTGCTGGCACCAGCTGCAATGGCTTTGGAGATGTCGCCGCTGAAGCGAATACCACCGTCTGCAATCAGCGGAACACCAGTTCCCTTGAGCGCAGTGGCCACGCTGTCGATGGCCATGATCTGGGGCACGCCAACGCCCGCCACGACCCGAGTGGTACAAATGGAGCCCGGGCCAATGCCGACCTTGACGGCATCGGCGCCAGCTTCAACCAAGGCCAGTGCCGCGGCACCGGTGGCAATGTTGCCGCCAATCACCTCGACATGGGGAAAATTCTGCTTGACCCAGCGCACCCGGTCCAGCACACCTTTGCTGTGGCCATGCGCGGTATCGACCACAATGGCATCGACACCGGCGCGGGCCAACAGCTCGACACGCTCCTCGGTGCCCTCGCCCACGCCGACCGCCGCCCCGACGCGCAGCTTGCCCTGGGCATCGCGCGCAGCACTCGGGAAGCTGGTCTGCTTGGTGATGTCCTTCACGGTGATCAGGCCCTTGAGCTCGAACGCATCGTTGACCACCAGCAGGCGTTCAATCTTGTGCTGGTTCAGCAACACTTTGGCTTGTGTGATGGTCGTGCCCTCGGGGACGGTGACGAGCTTTTCACGCGGCGTCATGATGTGGCTCACGGGCAGGTCGAGGCGGGTCTCGAAGCGCAGATCGCGCCCGGTCACCAAGCCGACCACCTTGCCACCGTCGATCACCGGAAAACCCGAGACACCCAACTGCTCGGACAAGGACATGACCTCGCGCACGGTGTGCTGTGGCGTGATGACTACCGGATCGCGCAGCACGCCCGACTCGTAGCGTTTGACTTTGGCGACTTTGGCCGCCTGTTGCTGCGCCGTCATGTTCTTGTGAACGATGCCAATGCCGCCTTCTTGGGCGATGGCAATGGCCATCCGGGACTCCGTGACCGTGTCCATGGCCGCTGAAACCAGCGGCAGATTCAGCGCAATATTGCGGGTCAGATGGGTGGCAAGGGATGTGTCCTTGGGCAGGACTTGGGAGTAGGCTGGCACCAATAACACGTCGTCAAAGGTGAGTGCTTTACCGATCAGGCGCATGTTCAAAGCTCCAAATTGTCAATTGTATCTGCCACGTGGAAGGCAAGCTGGCATAAACTTACACTCTATGAAACATACCCTGCATCTCTGCCTGTTTTTGGCCTCTTTGCTCTCCTTCGATGCAAGTGCCCAATGGGCATGGACAGACAAAGAGGGGCGCCAGGTCTTCAGCGATCGGGCACCGCCCGTCGATGTCCCTGAAAAGAGCATTTTCAAGCGTCCGGGTCAAAGCGCGCCAGCCAGGAGTATGGATGTGTCGGCGCCCGTTGGCTTGCCCGAAACCGTGCCCGACACAGCGGTATCAATCCAGTCGGGTGCCAGCAATCCGAAGCCAAAAGGTGTCGATCAAGATCTCGCTGAACGCATGAAAAAAGCGGCACAAGCCCAGGACGAACAGCGCAAGGCCGAGCAAGAGCGCATCAGCCGGCTCAGGGCAGACAACTGTCAACGTGCCAGGTCGGCGCAACAAACCTTGAATTCGGGCTTTCGCCTGGTGAAGTCCAACGAGCAGGGCGAGCGCGAGATCATGGACAAAGCCGCGCGGGCGGAAGAAGCAAAACGCATCCAGTCCATCATTGACAGCGACTGCAGTCAATAACCGGCCTTGGCGCCAGCGCGTTTCTTTTCGAACAGACCCGCTCGGCGGCTGCCCTGGCTGACAAAACGTTCGCGGCGCGCGACTTTGGGGTCCACGCGCAAAGGTCGGTAGATTTCCACCCGGTCATGATCACGCAAGCTCTGATCGAGCTTGACTTTGTGGCCCCAGACACCGATCTGCACGGCATGGTTGTCGATTTCAGGGTGGTCCAGCAGGAGCCCGCTTTGCTGCAATGCGTGCAACACTGTGCAAGGGGCATTCAGCAGCAATGTGACTTCGTGGACTTTGCGTTCCTTGGGTGAATAGATGACGCTGACTTTCAGCCGGGTTTCATTCACCATAAGTATGTTTGGCGCGTTTGATAAAGGCATCGACCATGCTGGCCGCGATTTTGTCAAATACCGGACTCACCAGTTTGCCGATGGCGCTCTCAAAACTGTAGGTAAGAATCAACTCGACCTTGCAGGCGCGCTGGGTGGCATCGCCCAGCGGCAAGAAATTCCACTCGCCTTCCAGCTTGGAAAAGGGTCCATTGACCAGATTGATGATGACTTGGCGATCCTCGATGTGTGCGTTGCGCGTGGTGAAGGTCTGATGAATGCCGGAAAAGGCGATGCCTATTTCTGCCAACATGCCGTTTTCTTCATGGGCGACCACTCGTGCCTTGTCGCACCACGGTAAAAATTGCGGGTATTGGTCAACGTCAGTGACAAGCCGGTACATTTCCGCCGGGCTGTACCAGATCAACACGGATTTTTTGACGGTTTTCATAGAATGCGATTATTGAACAGGATTTTAGTCAAGCATGACTTGCCTCCTTCAATCTCCAAAGTTCGCACATGGCCAAAAAACCTGACACATCTTCGCGCATCGCAGACAACAAAAAAGCTGCTTTCAACTACTTTTTTGAGGAGCGGTTCGAGGCCGGTATCGTGCTGGAGGGCTGGGAGGTCAAGTCATTGCGCGAGGGCAAGGTCCAACTTACCGATGGCTATGTGGTGATTCGAAACGGCGAACTTTTCATCATCGGCTTGCAGATCAACCCCTTGGGCACAGCATCGACGCATATCAGTCCGGACAAGCAGCGTACAAAGAAGCTGCTTATGCACAAGGAAGAGATCAAGCGGCTGATTGGCAAGGTGGAGCAAAAGGGTTACACCCTGGTGCCGATCAATCTGCACTGGAAAAATGGCAAAGTGAAGTGTGAAATTGCCCTGGCCAAAGGCAAGGCCGAACATGACAAACGTGACACCATCAAGGACCGCGAAGGCAAACGCGAGGTGGAGCGCGCCATGAAGGGACGCCACCGGTAAGCACAAGAACGGGTTTGGCGAACTGCTACAATCTCCGGTTTGCTGACAACATCCACAAACTCAAGGAATATCAATCATGGCATCTGGAAAACCCAAGAAAAAGAACCCGCGCCTGGCGTCGGGCCGTAAGCGCGTCCGCCAGGACGTCAAGATCAACGCAGCCAATACGTCGCTGCGTTCCAAATATCGCACTGTCGTCAAAAATGTCGAGAAGGCAGTTCTGGGCGGCGACAAAGCCAAGGCCACGGAACTGTTCGCGAAGATGCAGGCCGTGGTCGACACCGTGGCCGACAAAGGCATTTTCCACAAGAACAAGGCCGCTCGCGACAAGAGCCGCCTGTCTGCCAAGGTGAAAGCCATGGCAGTGGCCGCCTAAGGATTAGGCAAATCGCACGTTGTCCTGAGGGATCGGGGCAACGCCGTTTGTAACGGGTGCGCTGTCAGCAAAAGAAAAAGGCCGTCTTCGCGACGGCTTTTTTGCTTTTGACCATCGTGAATGAACTTCAACGGCCAACCATGAGTTTCAGCTCTTGTGGTGATGCGGATGGTTGTGATGGGGCTGATGCCCGTTATGGGGTGGCGTGCCATGATGCACTTGCAACTCGTTGTCTTTGGCAAAGCCCATCACAAAGTCCCAAGCCATGATGTTGTGAGCCCGCAAGTCTTCATGCACGACCACACATCGCACGTTGTTCACACTGCTGGGAATGCACCAGGGTGAGTAGGCCAGATGACGGCCGATGGGTGCGCCAACCGGGCGAAATTGACTCATCACGCCGGCCAGACGCTCGGCCCAGTCGCTTGGACGAAAAGCTCGCCCGTTGGCGGTGATGCCCAGGATGTACGTTTTTTTTGAAGTATGTTTAACCATCGGGTAGAGGTTGTTTGAGCTCGCGCCAGGGATATTGCGACGCAGCATGATTTTAACTTAATCTTATGTCTTATACAAGACTTGAGTGAATTCTTGCAGCTGATTCAATTCGCGATGTGAAAGCCACCTGATGAGCTGCAGGGGTCACACCACATCATCAGTCTAAAATCACTTTTCAACGGCCCAACCTGCGTTGGGCCGCTTTGTTTGTCGTCGCCCTCGAAAGAACATCACCATGACCGCCGTCAGCCCGAACATCCAAGCCAGCTCCCCGCACGTGATGAATACCTACGGACGCCTGCCTATTGCGCTCAGTCATGGTCAGGGGTGCCGGGTTTGGGACGTGAACGGCAAATGCTACCTGGATGCGCTGGGCGGCATCGCCGTCAATACCTTGGGCCACAACCATGCCAAGCTGGTACCGGCGCTGCAGGACCAGATCAGCAAGATCATTCACAGTTGTAATTACTACCATGTACCCAACCAGGAGGTCCTGGCGAAAAAGCTGGTGGAACTCTCCGGGATGACTAACGTGTTTTTCTGTTCCACCGGGCTCGAGGCCAATGAAGCCGCCTTGAAGCTGGCACGCAAATTCGGCCATGACAAGGGCATCGATCGTCCGGAAATCGTGGTCTATGAAAAGGCTTTTCACGGCCGCTCCATCGCCACCTTGAGCGCCACGGGCAACCCCAAGATCCAGATCGGTTTTGGTCCGCTGGTGGAAGGTTTCATTCGCGTGCCGATCAACGACATCGACAGCCTTAAACAGGCCACCGAAGGCAACCCCAATGTGGTCGCGGTATTTTTCGAAGCGATTCAGGGCGAAGGCGGGGTCAACCCCATGCACATGGACTACCTGCGCGAGCTGCGCGCTCTGTGCGACGAGCGAGACTGGCTGATGATCATCGATGAGGTGCAGTGCGGCATGGGCCGCACCGGCAAATGGTTTGCCCACCAATGGGCGGGTATCGTTCCTGACGTGATGCCGCTGGCCAAAGGCCTCGGCTCTGGCGTGCCGGTCGGTGCGGTGGTGGCAGGTCCCAAAGCTGCCCATATTTTTCAACCAGGCAACCACGGTACGACCTTTGGAGGCAACCCGCTGGCGATGCGCGCCGGGGTGGAAACCATCCGTATCATGGAGGAGGATGGGTTGCTGGAAAACGCTGCCCGCGTCGGCACGCATCTTGGCCAGGGACTGGCGCTGGCGCTCGCGGCTGAGTTGGCCAGCGGCGCGGTGCGCGAGATTCGCGGCCAGGGTTTGATGCTTGGCGTGGACCTGGCCAAGCCCTGCGGCGTGCTGGTTCAGCAGTGTGCCGACGAGGGCTTGTTGATCAGCGTCACCGCCGACACCGTGATCCGATTGGTGCCGCCCTTGATCATGAGCGTGGCCGAGGCCGATGAGGTCATCCGGATTTTGTGCCCGCTGGTGCGGCAACTGCTGCAAGAAGCCTGAACCACCCTACCCTTTGCTATCTCGGTTGAAACCATGACTGCCATCCAACACTACCTGCAATTCACTGACCTGAGCGCCAGCCAGTACGCCTACCTTTTCGATCGCGCATCGCTCATCAAAAAGAAGTTCAAGACCTACGAAAAACACCAGCCCCTGGTGGATCGCACACTGGCGATGATTTTTGAAAAGGCGTCAACCCGCACGCGGGTAAGTTTTGAAGCGGGCATGTACCAGCTTGGCGGCAGTGTGGTGCACCTGACCACTGGCGACAGCCAACTCGGCCGTGCCGAGCCAATTGAAGACAGCGCCCGGGTCATCAGCCGCATGGTCGACCTGGTAATGATCCGGACTTTTGAGCAAACCAAGATCGAGCGTTTTGCCAGGTTTTCGCGTGTGCCGGTCATCAACGGCCTGACCAACGAATTCCACCCTTGCCAGATTCTGGCGGACATCTTTACCTTCATCGAGCACCGGGGCTCCATCCAGGGCAAAACCGTGGCTTGGGTCGGTGACGGTAACAACATGGCCAATAGCTGGCTACAGGCAGCCGAGCTGCTCGATTTCAAGGTCAACGTGAGCACACCCAGTGGCTACGAAGTTGATGAAAAAATTGCGTCGATCACCGGCAAGGTCGGCGCTGACCACTATCAAACCTTTGATGACCCGATGGATGCCTGCCGGGGTGCCGACCTGGTCACCACCGATGTCTGGACCAGCATGGGCTACGAGGCCGAAAACGAGGTGCGCAGAGAAGCCTTTGCTGCCTGGCGGGTCAACGCCGACATGATGGCTGTGGCCCGACCCAACGCTCTGTTCATGCATTGCCTGCCCGCCCATCGGGGCGAAGAGGTCGATGCAGACGTGATCGATGGCGCGCAGAGCGTGGTGTGGGACGAAGCTGAAAACCGCATGCACGTGCAAAAAGCCCTGATGGAATTCCTGCTGCTGGGCCGTTTGTCCTGACCGCCCGAACTCCGGACAGCTTCGTCAAGGTGTCGTACACCAAGGCGCGGCATCATGTGCCAGGGCCATCCAAAGTGCCCAACCCGAGCTTGCCGCCAGTGCGAGACCTGCCACACGAACGCCCCAATCGCCGTTGCGGTTACCGCGCAAGCGCAGCCACAGCCAGGGACCGAGCATCATCGAGACACTGGTGCCCAAGGCAAACAAGGCCATCACCATGGCGCCCTCCAGCGGCCCGCCCGCCAGTGCGGCAACCAGCAGCGCGGAATACAACAGGCCACAGGGCAGGAAGGTCCAGACTGCACCGATCAGCAATGGCGTACTGGTGCCCTTGTTGGAAACGAGCCTCCGGATCTTGCCCCACAATGCTCTGCCTGCCTGTTCCATCCAGACCGGTTGCTGTGCATTCAACATCAGCAGCATGCCCAAGACAATCATCGCCACATGAAACATCGACCAGACAGGTCGCAAGGCGCTTGACTGCACCGTCAGCCAGCCCAGTCCCTGCATGGACGCGGCTGCAAGCGCGCCCAAACCCGAGTAGCCTAGCACCCGGCCGAACTGAAAAGTCCACATGGCCGCAGTGCTGCGGGTGCCGGCCGCCTGACCAATGCCGGCGCAGGCCGCGCCACACATGGCGATGCAATGGGGGCCTCCGACCAGTCCCATCAGCAGTGCCGTCGTGGCGAGGGTGGTTTGCATACCTCGACTTCAGAGAATCTTGGAAAATTTGGCGCGGGTACGGTCAGTTTGCAGGTAACGATCGAACACCATGGCAACGGCACGCACGAAGAACCACCCCTTCGACGTGACCTTGATACCACTTTCGTCAAGTTCAACCAGACCCTCCTCGACCTGGCCTTTCAATATTTCCATTTCCTTGGCGAAATAGTCCTTGAACTTGATCAGGTAAGCCAACTCGATGGACTCGAAAGCCAGTCTGCCCTGGCACATCAAGGCCATGATCACGCTGCGGCGCAGCAAATCATCTTTCGACAGCGCCAGACCCTTGACGATGGGAAAGCGTCCCTGGTCGAGAAAATCGTAATATTCTTCCAGCGTCTTCGCGTTCTGGCTGTAGGTTGCGCCGACCCGTCCGATGGACGACACGCCAAGGCCAATCATGTCGCAATCCGGTTGCGTGCTGTAGCCCTGGAAATTACGATGCAATCGCCCTTGCCGTTTCGCGATCGCCAGAGAGTCATCAGGCAAAGCAAAGTGATCCATGCCGATATACACATAGCCCGCAGCCATCAGCGCCGCCATCGAGCGTGACAGCATGGTCACTTTTGAGGCTGCCGTTGGAATCTCGGTTGACGATATGCGGCGCTGTGGTTTGAAGCGCTCTGGCAAATGCGCGTAGGCATACAGTGCGATTCGGTCGGGTTTGAGTTCCGAAATCTGTTCCATGGTGCGATCCACGGAATCAGGTGTCTGTTCGGGCAAACCGTAGATCAGATCCACATTGATCGACTCAAAACCTCGTGCACGGGCAGCGTGGACCAGGTCGAACACTTGTTCCGCTGGCTGCACGCGGTGAACCGCCTTTTGCACTGCAGGATCAAAATCCTGCACACCAAAGCTCAGGCGATTGAAGCCCATTTCAGCCAGCGCATCGAGTCGGCGATGATCGATGGTGCGAGGGTCGATCTCGATGGAATATTCGCCATTCGGGATGAGGTTGAAATTGCGGCGCAGCATGCCCATCACTTCGCGCAACTCGTCATCAGACAGGAAAGTCGGTGATCCGCCACCAAAATGCAACTGCGACACCGTCTGACCGCTTCCCATGTGCTTGATATGGAGGTCAATTTCGCGACCAAGGTAGTTTATGTAAGCTGCCGCGCGGTCATGGTGTTTGGTGATGATCTTGTTGCAGGCACAGTAGTAGCACAGTGACTCGCAGAAAGGAATGTGCACATACAAAGACAGCGGCAATGCCAGTGCCGACGCACCAGAACGCCGCTGTTCAAGAGCCTGAATGTAATCATCAGCAGTGAACGCCTCGACGAATCGGTCTGCTGTCGGATAGGACGTGTAACGTGGCCCGGACACGTCATATTGCCGGATAAGGCTCTCGGAGATGGGCGCAGCGACACTTTCAATCATTCTCGTTCCTTTGAAATTTATTTGAATATGCCGTCAAAACGGCTCTATTTTCTTGACGTTGATCAATGAATTTAACAATATGATCGCCCTCTTTCCATGTGCCTAAAATTGATGTACGTCAGAGATCTGCATCAAAAAGTGTCAAAATTAGTCCAATGAACCATCAGACCATCAAAATAGCTTGTGCAAATTGCAACATGCGTGAATTATGCATGCCCATCAGCTTGAGCGAAGGTGACCTTGAACGTATTGATGCGATCATTGGTGTCCGTAAAAAAATCAAACGGGGTGAAACGCTTTATCACAATGGTGACAGGTTCAGTAATCTGTACGCCATCAGGACTGGTTTCTTCAAGACCTGCATCACCTCAGAAGATGGGCGAGATCAAGTCACCGGTTTTCAGATGGCGGGTGAAGTGATTGGTCTGGATGGCATTGTGAATGACCAGCACACCTGCGATGCCGTGGCTTTGGAGGACGCTGAAATTTGTGCCATGCCATTTGCCCAGATCGAAGATCTGTCGCGAGAAGTCAATGCCCTGCAGCATCACGTGCACAAAATCATGAGTCGGGAAATCGTCAGGGAACATGGGGTCATGTTGTTGCTGGGCAGCATGCGTGCTGAAGAACGTCTGGCAGCTTTCTTGTTGAATTTGGCGCAACGATTGCACGCACGGGGATTTTCCCAATCGGAACTGATCCTGCGCATGACACGAGAAGAAATCGGCAGCTTTTTGGGACTCAAGCTGGAGACCATCAGCCGTACTTTTTCGAGATTTGTCGACGACGGCATTGTCGAAGTCAAGCAGCGCCATGTTCGTATCGTCAATACAGCGGCACTCCAGGAAATCGTGAACCCGAAGTAGTCGTGCTTGCCTCAGGTTGTTACTTGGCTGGCGGCACGATGCCTGTGGTGGCGTGGTTGCGACCCAGCATCGCTGGTGCCTGACCGCTCTCCATTCTGCGCGCCTCTATGGACATGTCCGACTGCCTGCCCTGCTGATAAGTCGTTTCATCCACCATCTCATTCGGTCGGCTCATGGCTAGGTAAAGCGTGATGAACCCAGCCACGACCACAATGGCCGGACCTGCAATGATCATCCAGACGAAGCCGTGCTTCCACCAGGGGTCACTCGTGTTTTGCAGGGGTTTGCTCATTGAAACGTCTTTGTTTTCAGGGTTGAGATCAGGCTGTTTTCTTCGGGAACTGATCATTTGTTCCAAAGAAAAAAGACTTGATCTCCCGTGCCGGGAGACCAAGTCCTGAACAGGTCAGCCAAGGGCTTACTTATTCGACAGGCCCCAGATATAAGCGGTCAACACATGAATCTGGGCGTCAGTCAACTTACCACCATTTTCTATCGATTGCGCCGGCATGACATTGACCTTGCCGTTGTTGATCATCTCAACGATAGCCTTCTCACCAAAACCATGCAGCCAGATGTTGTCGGTCAGGTTGGCAGAGCCAATGGCTTGCATGCCCTTGCCGTCAGGACCATGGCAGGCTGCACACACAGCGAATTTCTCCTGGCCCAAAGCGGCTCGCGTTGCATCGTGCGGACTTCCCGACAAGCTCAAGACGTAATGCGCCACGTTCTTCACGTCATCAGCGCTGCCGACTGCGGCGGCCATGGGGGGCATATTTCCCATACGGCCACCAACCAGGGTCTCCTTGATTTTTTCCGTGGTGCCACCATGCAGCCAATCGCCATCGGTCAAGTTGGGGAAACCCTTGTTGCCACGGGCATCCGAAGCATGACACTGTGCACAATTGTTACCGTACAGACGCTCGCCAATCGCCATGGCCTGTGCGTCCTTGGCTACCTCCTCCGGTGTCATTGCCATGAACCTGGCATAGATCGGGGCCGTTTCCGCTTCGCCCTTGGCCACCTCATCGGCATGCAATTTGGCCGAAGACCAACCCAGGGTTCCTTGGTAGCTACCCAAGCCCGGGTAAAGCACAAGATAAACCAATGAAAAGACGATGGTGAAAACAAACATGTAACTCCACCATCTTGGAAGTGGATTGTTCATTTCGCGCAGATCGCCGTCCCAGACATGCCCCGTGGTGTTGTCGCTGGCGGTTGATGCCTTCATCTTGCTGGTAACAAACAACAAAATCAGGCAGGCGACGATACCCACCAAAGCGATGCCGGAAATGTATATTTCCCAAAAATTGCTTGTGAAATCACTCATTTTTATTCCTATCAGGTAAACGGGTCAGTCCTGCTCGAAAGGCAGATTGGCAGCTTTGTCAAATTCAGCAGAATTCTTGCGTGAGTAAGCCCAAGCAATGATCCCGATGAAAGTCAGGAAACTGACCACCGTGACCAGTGACCGAAGCGTGTTGACATCGAACTCCATATCGGCCCCCTTTTACTTGGCAGTGGTACCAAGAGCCTGAAGGTAAGCAACCAGGGCTTCCATTTCGGTCTTGCCCGTCACTTCTTCTGCAGAGGCGGCTATTTCCGCATCGGTGTACGGTACGCCCAGCGTCCGCAAGGCTGTCATGTGCACCGGGATCGATGCAACATCAACCGGCGCGTTCATCAACCAGGGATAGGCCGGCATGATCGACTCGGGCACCAGGTCGCGTGGGTTGTTCAAGTGGGTGATTTGCCACTGGTCGCTGTATTTGCCGCCAACACGGTGCAGGTCAGGGCCGGTACGTTTGCTGCCCCACTGAAACGGATGGTCGTAAACAAACTCGTTTGACTTGGAGTAAGGACCATAACGCAAAGTCTCAGCGCGGAAGGGACGGATCATCTGCGAGTGGCAGTTGTAGCAACCCTCACGCTGGTAGATGTCACGTCCTGCGAGTTGCAGGGCGGTGTAAGGTTTCAGTCCGGGAGCGGCGATCGTGGTTGATTTCTGGAAAAACAAGGGCACGATTTCCACCAGACCACCGAACAAAAGCACAACGAGGATCAGGGTGATCATCAATCCGTTACTGGATTCGATCGTTGCGTGCGACATTCCGCTGTTTTGATTAGATGTTGACATGTTTTTTACCTCAAGCGTGTGCAGCGACATTCGGAATGCTGACCGTGACGGAGCGACCCGCAGTGGCTGTCTTGATGGTGTTCCAGAGCATGATGATCATGCCCGAGAGGTACAGCATGCCACCCGCCAAGCGAAGCACATAGAACGGATAGCTGGCCTTGACAGACTCGACAAAGGTGTAGGTCAGGGTGCCGTCCGGGTTGATGGACCGCCACATCAGGCCCTGCATGACGCCGGCAATCCAGAGTGCGGCGATGTAGAGCACGATGCCGATGGTCGCCATGTAGAAGTGCACCTCGATGGCTTTCACGCTGAACATCTGCTTTTGCCCGAACAGGCGCGGAATAAGGTAGTACAAGGAACCCATGGTGACCAGACCCACCCAACCGAGGGCGCCCGAGTGCACGTGCCCCACGGTCCAGTCGGTGTAGTGAGACAAGGCGTTCACTGTCTTGATGGCCATCATGGGGCCCTCGAAGGTGGACATGCCGTAGAAGGACAGAGAGACGATCAGGAAGCGCAGGATGGGGTCATCGCGCAGCTTGTGCCATGCGCCTGACAGAGTCATGATGCCATTGATCATGCCACCCCAGCTCGGCGCCAACAGAATCAGGGAGAACACCATGCCCAGCGACTGGGTCCAATCAGGCAACGCGGTGTAGTGCAGATGGTGCGGGCCGGCCCACATGTAAGTGAAAATCAGCGCCCAGAAGTGAACGATGGAAAGACGATAAGAGTAAACCGGGCGAGCGGCTTGTTTGGGAATGAAGTAATACATCATCCCGAGGAACCCTGCCGTCAGGAAAAAGCCCACGGCGTTGTGACCGTACCACCATTGCACCATGGCATCCTGCACGCCCGCATAGGCTGAATAGGACTTCATGCTCGCCATGCTGACGGGCAAGGCCGCGCTGTTGACCAGGTGCAGCAAGGCCACGGCCAGAATGAATGCACCGAAGAACCAGTTGGCAACATAGATGTGCTTGACCTTGCGGGTACCAACAGTACCGAAAAAATTGATGGCATAGGCGACCCAGATCAGGGTGATCAGGATGTCGATCGGCCATTCAAGTTCGGCATATTCCTTGGCCGAGGTGTAACCCAGAGGCAGCGAAATAGCCGCAGAAAGAATGACCAGTTGCCACCCCCAAAACGTGAATGAGGCAAGTTTGTCGCTGAAGAGGCGCACCTGGCAGGTTCGCTGGACGACATAGTAAGAGGTGGCAAAGAGGCCGCAACCGCCAAAGGCAAAAATGACCGCATTGGTGTGCAGTGGCCGTAGCCGCCCAAACGACAAATAGGATATGCCCAAATTGAGTTCAGGCCAAGCAAGCTGCGCGGCAATGATCACACCAACCAGCATGCCGACCACACCCCACACCACAGTCATGATGGCAAACTGTCTCACAATCTTGTCGTTGTAAGTCGTTGCCTGCGTATTTGGAAATGCCATAGTTACCTCATTTTTTTCAGTTAGCGGCGCAGTGTGCTCGAATCATCACGTGCGCCATTTGATACAAATCAAAGTCATCCAAGATTTCTTATCAATCCTTAAGAATTCTCTCCCCTTCCTGCTCCATGTCTTCGAATTGACCGCTGTGAATCGCCCACCAGATGCCTCCGATGATGAAAAAAACCAGCACCACCGAGAGAGGCACGAGGAAATAAAGAATATCCATCAAGTATCCTGTTGAAACTGACTGTCTCTTGACAAACGCAAGGCGTTGAGAACCACCAGCAGCGAACTGCTGGCCATGCCCAGACCGGCGAGCCAAGCCGGTAGCAGGCCAAAAACAGCCAGCGGCACGCAAATCGCGTTATAGATGGCTGCCCACGCCAGATTTTGCCGCACAATCTTCAAGGTGCGTCGTGATAGTAGCAGTGCGTCGGCTACGTTGGCAAGACGACTGCTGGAGACCAGAAAATCTGCCTGAGCCTGCGCCAATGGCACCGCCTGGCCAAAAGCAAAGGACACATGGGCACCGGCCAGCACCGGTCCGTCATTCAGGCCATCGCCGACAACTGCCACTTTCCGGCCCTGAAGCTGGGCCTGGCGCAAAAAGTCCAGTTTGTCCTGGGGTGAACATTGTCCCCGGGCATTTGCAATCCCTACTTTTTCTGCCACCCGGCGTGCTGCATCACTCGCATCACCCGAGAGCAAATGCACCTGGATACCCGCGCGCTGCAAAGCGCTCACCGTGTCCCGGGCATCCGGACGGATGGCTTCCGCGAGTTCGAAGCTGGCGAGCCACCCTTGCGCATCACTCAAGTGCACCTGCAACGGGTTGCCATCCGTTTGCGGCACACCACAAAAGTCGGCAGACCCCAGTCGCAAGTCTCTGGCGGAACCTGAATCATCCGCCAGGGTGACCTGGGCGCGCAGGCCCTGTCCGGTGAACTCCGTGACGTGCTCGGCGCGCCAGCGCTTGGACCCGTCAGCCGAATTCGCAGCCAGAACAATGGCCTTGGAAACCGGGTGCAGTGAATGTTGCGCCAATGCCGAAGCCATCGAAAGTGCCTCTGATGGCGTCAAGCCCTGCCGCACACGAACGTGGTTGAGTACCATCGCGTCGGACGTCAGGGTGCCAGTCTTGTCAAACAGCACCGTGTCCACCGCAGCCAGCGACTCGAAGGCATCGAGCCGGCGCACCAGCACCCCGCGCCGTGCCAGCGTGCCGGCAGCCGACAACATGGCGGCTGGCGTGGCCAACGACAGGGCACAGGGGCAGGTGACGATGAGCACCGACACCGCCACCATCAGTGCGCGCTCCGGATCGGTCTGCCACCAGTAGGCGCAGGCCAGGCCGGCCGCAATCAACACGCCGACCAGAAACGGCTTGGCGATGGTGTCAGCCAGCCGGGCCAACGATGGTTTGCTGGTGGATGCGCTTTCCATCAGCTTGACCATCTGGCCAAATCGCGTCTGTTCACCCAATCGGTCAACCCGCATCTGTACCATGGCCGACAGGTTGTGACTGCCCGAGATCACCTCATCGCCCACCTGGCGCGACAGGGGCCGCGATTCACCCGTCAACAAGGCCTCATCCACCGAGGTGTGCCCAAGCAGCAACACACCATCGGCGGGAAAGGCCTCGCCTGGCAACACCCGAATCACATCCCCCACCAGCAGGCGCCGCACAGGCACGCGTTCAAATTCCCCATCCGGCTTGAGCCGCAGCACGCCGTCAGGCAAACGGTTCATCAAGGTCTCCAGCGCTCCGGCCGTCCTGTCGCGCAGTCGCAATTCAAGCCAGCGCCCGGCCAGCAGGAAAAACACGAACATGGTCAGCGAATCAAAAAATACCTCATGTCCAAAAATTCCCGATGGATCGAATGTCCCCGCGCTACTGACCACAAAGGTGATGAGCATGCCCAGGGCCACCGGCAGGTCCATGCTGATGCGTCGATGCAGCACATCGCGCCAGGCATTGCTGAAAAACGGACCGCATGAAAAAAGAATCACCGGCAAGCTCAACACCCAGGAAGCCCAGCGCAGCAGTTGCTCCATCTCCTTGCTCAGATCGCCAGGCTGCGCCACGTAGGCCGGGTAGGCATACATCATGACCTGCATCATGCACAGGCCGGCCACCATCATGCGCCACAAGGCTTTGCGCGACTCGGCAAGCCGGCGCTCGCGGGCGAACGCATCGTTGGCCGGCAACGCGTTGTAACCGGCCTCCTGCACGGCCTGCATCCAGGCTGAAGGCGCAACTGCTGTCGCATCCCAGACCACCTTGGCGCGGTGGCTGCCCGCGCTGACCTCCGCGTTGCGCACGCCAGGCATGGCCTTGAGGGCGTCCTCGATGGTCAAGGCACAAGCCGCGCAGTGCATGCCTTCGATCAGCACGTTCGATTCCCACTGGCCGGGCTGATGGGTGACCTGACGGCTGAACGCCGTCCACTCCTGTTCATCGTCGAGCAGCGCCAGAGCTGCCGTTGCCTTGTGCCCGAGCGTCGTGGTCATGGTTTCCATCGGCGTGCTGCCGGGGTGGCGGGGTTCAAACCCGGCGCCGCCGGGCATCGTGAATGACATGTGTTTTACTGAAGTTAAAACTGACTTTGATCAACTGTCAATGACCCAATCAAGGTGTATGCTGACATTTTCAACACGCTGGAGACTTCATCATGTATGACAAAATTCTTCTTGCCACAGACGGGTCAACATTGTCCAAGAAAGCGGTCAGCAGTGCCATTTCGCTCGCTGCACTGACCGGCGCGAGTCTGGTCGCATTGAAAGTGGTTCCCCGCTATCCGCAAAGCTACTTCGAAGGCGGGCTGGCCTTGCAGGCAGCAGAGGTGGGGCGTATCGAAAAACAATGGGCCGAAGAGGGGCAGGCGGTCGTCGATCAAGTTAAAAAAACAGCAGAGGAACAAGGCGTCAAGACACGCGCCCTGACCATCAAGTCGGACATTGTCTCAGATGCCATCATCGCCACTGCGCGCAAGCACAAATGCGATTTGATCGTGATGGCCTCGCATGGCCGCAAGGGCATGAAGCGTTTGTTACTGGGCAGCGAAACCCAACAAGTCCTGACCCATTCGCACATTCCGGTGCTGGTGTTGCGCTAAGCTCAACTGTATTGCGCGCGCAGCAAATTCTTTTGCACCTTGCCCATGGCGTTGCGCGGCAGCTCGGCCACCACGTGGCATTGCTTGGGCACTTTGTAATTGGCCACGCGCGCTTTGAGCGCGGCCAGAATGTGAGCTGAGTTCAGAGCCACCCCAGGCCGTGGCACCACCACGGCCACCCCGACTTCGCCGAAGTCGGCATGCGGCACACCCACCACGGCGCTCTCGGCCACGCCCGGCAGGTCGTTGATGAAGCTCTCCAGTTCCGCCGGATAGACGTTGTAGCCGCCGCTGATGATGAGGTCTTTGCTGCGGCTCACGATGGTGACGTAACCATCTGCATCGATCCGGCCCACATCACCGGTCTTGAAAAAGCCATCCACGGTGAATTCCTCCGCGGTTTTTTCAGGCATGCGCCAGTAGCCGGCAAAAACGTTCGGGCCCTTGACCTGGATATCGCCAATTTCACCTCTGGCCAGCTCTGCGCCCTGCCCGTCAACCACCCGCAGGGCGACCCCTGGCAGCGGAAAACCAACCGTGCCGCCGCGACGCTCGCCTTGATAAGGGTTGGAACTGAGCATGATGGTTTCGCTCATGCCGTAGCGCTCCAGAATGGTATGGCCGGTGCGCTCTTGCCAGGCTTTGAAGGTGTCGAGCAGCAGCGGTGCCGATCCCGAAACAAACAGCCGCATACCCTGTGCAAGCTCCCGGGTCAGCCCCGGCTCGGCCAGCAAGCGCACATACAGCGTGGGCACACCCATGAACACCGTGGCCCGTGGCATGTGCCTGAGCACCAGCTTGGGGTCGAATTTGCCCAGCCAGATCATCTTGCTACCGTTGATGAGGGCACCGTGAATCGCCACAAATAGCCCGTGCACATGGAAAATTGGCAGTGCGTGAATCAGCACGTCACCGCCCTGCGCCGGACTGCGCCAGCCCCAGTAGTCTTTCAGCACCAAGGCGTTGCTCAACATGTTGCCATGGGTCAGCATGGCGCCTTTGGAGCGACCCGTGGTGCCGCTGGTGTAAATAATCACCGCCACATCGTCAGGCTGTTTGACCGCAACAGCATGCTGGTCAGACGCATGGGACGCGCGCTCCAGCAATGAGCCGGTGCGGTCATCGTTCAAGGTCAACACATGGCGCGTTCCCGCCTTGAACGCCAGCGTGCTGACCCAGCCGAAGTTCTGATCGCTGCACACCACCAAGGCAGGTTCGGCATTGCCGATGAAATAGTCGATTTCAGCGCTTTGGTAAGCGGTGTTGAGCGGCAAAAAAATATAGCCGGCGCGCAGCGTGGCCAGGTACAGCATCAGCGCTTCGACCGATTTCTCGACCTGAACCGCAATGCGTGAGCCGACCGGCAAATCCAGCGACTGCAAAAAATTGGCGAGCAGGGCGGTGCCCCGATCGAGATCGCGCCAGCTGTACCACTGGCCCGCGTCGGTTTCAATGGCACAGCGCTCCAGATCATCGGGAAAAGCCCGGCGCAAATGGGCATAAAGGTTGGCAGAGACTTTGGACACGGTCATCTCCTCGTTGCTTCAGGCGAAATGGGTTGCGTTACATGAGGAGATTCGTCAAAACCGGGGCGCTCGCTTTTCCAAAAAGGCGTCGATGCCCTCGCGCTGCTCGGTGCTGTCGGCGTAGTCATAGGCAGATTCCAACAGCGCTGACAGCGGATCAACCTTGGTTGTAGCGCACCTGGCGGGCGGCAGCGCATCCATCAGGACGGGCGACGAATTCAACACGCGCAGCGTTTGCTTGTTCAGGCGCGCCGCTTGCGGGGCCAACTGGCAGATGCGCTGCACCGTGGTCCGGGCCAGCGTGGCCAGATCGACATCGGCCACGACCCGGCTCAAGAATCCGCGCTGCAGCATTTCCGGCGCGCCCAGCACCGCTGCCTCCAGCAGCATCTGGCGGGCGGTCACCAGGCCGGTTTCGCGCGCTACCAGCGCCGCCTCGCGCGGCGCCATCGGAAAGCCGAGCCGTGCTATGGGTGCGCCGAACTGGGCCGACTCTGCAGCCAGCCGGATGTCGCAGCAACTGGCAAGCTCAACCCCGGCACCCATACAGTTGCCGGCAATTTGCGCGACCATCGGCACGTCGCAAGCCAGCATGGCGCGCAGGGCACCCCAGACCTCGACCTCATGGAACTCGCGCAGCGAGGCTTCATTGAACCTGAACGCTGCATATTCCGAAATGTCGCCCCCGGCACAGAAATGCGCGCCCTGCCCCGCGACCAGCACACAGCGCACGTCGCTGCTGCGCTGAATGCGTTCAAAGACGGCCCGCAATTCCAGCCACATGGCGCGCGACATGGCGTTGAAACGCCTGGGGTAACTGAGCGTGACATGCGCCACGCCGTCACTTTGTTCAAACTTGATTTTTGCGCTCATTCGATATACCGACTACAAATCACGCATGCCGCTGCAAAACCGGCTCAATGCACACCATGACCCGGGTTTTCAGGCTGTTTGCCAGCCCACCACCATAAGCCCAGGCCGCCCAGAATCATCGGCAGGCACAGCCACTGGCCCATGCTCATGCCCAGCGACAATAGCCCCAGATGGGCGTCGGGTTCGCGGAAGAATTCGACAACAAACCTGAAAACGCCGTAACCCAGCAAGAACATGGCCGCCACCCTGCCCTGGGCACGCGCCTTGCGGGCATACCACCACAGCAGCACAAACAACAGCAGTCCTTCGAGCAGGAACTGGTAGATCTGCGACGGATGGCGCGGCAAGTCTCCGGCGCCTCTGAACACCATGCCCCAAGGCAGATCGGGGCTGGCGACCCGGCCCCACAGTTCACCATTGATGAAGTTGCCCAAGCGCCCGGCCGCAAGTCCCGTGGGAACGCAGGGCGCCACAAAATCGGCCACCTGCAAGAGCGGCCGGCCGCGCGACCGTGCAAACCAGATCATGGCCACGATCACGCCCAACATGCCACCGTGGAAACTCATGCCGCCCTGCCAGACCGCAAACACCTCGAGCGGATGGGCCGCGTAATACAGCGGTTTGTAGAACAGACAATAGCCGAGTCGCCCGCCCAGCACCACACCCATCACACCCAAAAACAAAATGTCTTCGACATCCTGCTTTCTCCAGGCTTGCGCGCCAACCAGCGACGCAAACGGCGGGTGATGCAGGCGCAGGCGCCCGAGTACGACAAACAGGCCAAAGGCGGCCAGATAAGTCAACCCATACCAGTGGATGGCCAGAGGGCCGAGTTGCAGCGCGACCGGGTTGATTTCAGGATGGATCAGCATCAGTCGTCGAGCAGCGACAGGTCGCGCACCGCGCCTTTGTCGGCCGACATCACCAGCTTGGCATAAGCCTTGAGCGCCGCTGATACCTTGCGCGGACGCGGTTTGGCGGGTTTCCAGCCCTTGGCATCCTGCTCGGTACGGCGCCTGGCCAGTTCGGCATCAGACACCAGCACATCGATCGAACGGTTGGGAATGTCGATGCGGATGCGGTCGCCATGACGCACCAGGCCAATGGCCCCGCCGGCTGCCGCCTCGGGCGATGCGTGGCCAATCGACAAGCCCGACGTGCCCCCCGAAAAACGTCCATCGGTCAGCAGCGCGCAGGCCTTGCCCAGTCCCTTGGACTTGATGTAAGACGTGGGGTAGAGCATTTCCTGCATGCCCGGACCGCCTTTGGGGCCTTCGTAACGAACGATGACCACGTCACCGGCCTTGACCTTGTCGGCCAGGATATCGGCGACTGCTTCGTCTTGCGATTCGGTCACATAGGCCTGGCCTTCAAACACCAACAGCGACTCATCCACCCCCGCCGTTTTGACCACGCAACCATTCAAGGCGATGTTGCCCACCAGCACTGCCAGGCCGCCTTCCTGCGAAAAAGCGTGCTCAACCGAACGGATGCAACCTTCAGCTCGGTCCGTGTCGAGGCTCGGCCAGCGCGTTGCCTGGCTGAAGGCCACCTGAGTCGGTTTGCCTGCCGGGCCGGCGCGATAAAAGGTTTGCACCTCGGCGGATGGTGCGCGCATGATGTCCCACTGGTCCAAGGCCTCTTTCATGCTCTTGGCATGCACTGTGGGCACATCGGTGTGCAGTTTGCCGGCACGATCGAGCTCACCAAGAATGGCCATGATGCCACCGGCGCGGTGCACGTCCTCGACGTGGTACTTGGGCGTGTTGGGTGCCACTTTGCAAAGCTGCGGCACTTGGCGCGACACGCGGTCAATGTCCTTCATGGTGAAATCAAGACCCGCCTCCTGCGCCACTGCGAGCAAGTGCAGGATGGTGTTGGTCGAGCCGCCCATGGCAATATCGAGCGAGATGGCATTCTCGAATGCCTTCAGACCAATGGAACGCGGCAGCACGGTGGCGTCGTCTTGCTCGTAGTAGCGCTTGGCAAGGTC
>Ga0172367_10002888_pt1 | contig 23019 bp, 19 predicted proteins | sample Lak10m_FD_114542 | JGI IMG/M metagenome (GOLD analysis project Ga0172367, IMG submission 114542) | Freshwater microbial communities from Kabuno Bay, South-Kivu, Congo - kab_022012_10m | ecosystem: Environmental > Aquatic > Freshwater > Lake | place: Democratic Republic of the Congo: South-Kivu... | reverse complement strand
GGGGAAGTGTAAAATAATATCCGCGCGCATTCGCCGGAACTATACCTTTTAAAAACGCAGGATTCAGCTGCGACACGACCTCCCGACTCAGCCCCGTGATACGCGTGACTTCATCAAACGATACCCCTTTGAAGATGGAAATCGTTTCCGTCATCTGTAAATCCATATTCGGGTATTCCGGCGACAACCCGTGTTCCCGATAGTGCTTGATCAGGTAAGTAGCCGCAATAAATGCGGGCACATAGTTGCGCGTTTCGCTGGGAAGAAAACTGCGGATTTTCCAGTAGTTGGTGCTTCTACCGCGTTTGACCGCCCGACTGATTCGTCCGCTACCACTATTGTACGCCGCGATAGCCAGTTCCCAATCGCTAAATTTTTCGTATAAGTGCATCAAATACTCTGAAGCTGCCTGAGTCGATTTGTGTAAATCGCTTCGCTCATCCACTGTAGCATCTACCCGAAGGCCGTACCCCCTCGCTGTACCCGGCATAAACTGCCATAACCCACCAGCGCCTACGCGGGATAAAGCCCTTGGCTCTAAGGCAGACTCCACAATAGACAGATATTTCAAATCAGTTGGAATCTTATTTTGACGCAGATAATCCTCGAATACCGGGAAATACATCAAACGACGACCCAAAATAATCTCTGCCTTCCTACGGTGATTGACAAGGTACGTTTTCAGATATCCCCGAACAATGGCATCGTATCTCGGCTGAGTAACATCACTCTGCATCCGCTCTACCCGCTGTATAACCTCCGACTCTTCGAACCCGGGATACTTATCCACGGCACGAGCAGGCTGGCAAAGAAGGCCGATGAAAAACAGTATGAGCGATAACCTATGGGGCAAACTATTCATTGATTTATATATTAGACCTTTGGCAAAGGTAAGCTTTTTTTTCAAAGTTGCGACTTCACCAACGACATCCCGAATCCAATCTGCTATTCTCCAAAGGGTTATAGCTTATTCGACCGGTTTACTTCGCCGCCACAAAGGAATAAACCTAGGTACTGCCAACTGATAATCGGCATACTCCGGATATTTTTGAGACGATATGGATTCCGAGAAATCAGAGCTCCCTTTAAAGAGCAACACCAACAGCAGACAACCCGGCATCGACCAGTTAATCCAGTCCCCCGTAGCTACTATACTGAACCCATAGAAGATAAGCCAAATACTTTGCTCCATCGCGTAGTTCGGATGCCGCACCAAACCCCACAGACCGCTTCGAATGAAACCGGCAGCGTACGGACCAAGATCCTCCCCAGACGCAATTCTTCGGTGCTTTTCTTTTTGAAAATCATATTGCTGCTGATCGGCCATATACTCCACCACAACTGCCAGCACAAATAAAGCAGCCAATATCCAGTCCGCCCATGTAATAGCGACTGGGGCGCTGTCGTACAACCCAGTCAGAATAGGTAGCGTGAATAAGAAAATCAATACATTCTGATAGGCTGAAATAAAAAAGAGATTAAAGAACATCCACACATAGCGGTTATTAAAGCCTGGCCGTTGGCGCAAAATTTCCCAGCGATAGTCTTCTTCCCCGGTCCAAAATTTCCATTGGTATGCGCCCCTCCTGGCAAAATTGTACGTGAGCCGTACCCCCCAAATAGTCACCAACACACTCATCAATACCATCCGGGGAGCCATATCCCCCAACACCGTCATGTGCCATACATAGTAAATGGGAATAATGCTCCACAGCTTGTCCACCTGCGAATTGTTGCGCGTCAACTCGCCTACCAAAAAACAATAGCTAATAACCAATAGTACAGCTAACTGCATCACCTCCAGAATCTCATGCTGTTGACTGTTTAGTGGGGTGCCTATGTAAAAGGATACCAGTGGAACAATAAATACCGTGAGAATCAAAACAAAAATTGTTGTACGCATGCCACCAATAGGTTAATTTGATTTTTACAAAAAATAATTTCAAGTAAAATATGTTTCACAAAACTAAATAGTGAAATTAAAGATAAAAAATGAAATATCACTAATAAACCAGCCTATTTGGTGAAAATGGCACTAACAAAACCACTACGTGCGATTGCCGACAGGATGTAAAGCCTCCGCGTGCTCTTCGCCCAAATGACGTAGAATGACCTATAGAGCGCGCACTCCCATACGGCCACTCCGGCAGGTCACCTTCACCTCAAAAACAACATATTTCAAAGATTTGCTGCGAAAACCCCCTCATTAGCCCTATCTTTGCCGGCAATTTGAAATCACGCGAACCATGCCAAAAGATTCCTCCATAAAGTCCATATTGATTATCGGTAGCGGCCCGATTATTATCGGACAGGCTTGTGAATTCGACTATTCTGGCTCTCAGGCAGCCCGTTCTCTACGGGAAGAGGGCATTGAAGTCAGCCTGATTAATTCCAATCCGGCTACTATCATGACAGACCCTGTTACCGCCGATCATATCTATCTGCTTCCGCTTACAGTCGAAAGCATCATACAAATTCTGGAAGAACGCCATATCGATGCGGTTCTCCCGACGATGGGGGGTCAGACAGCGCTCAACTTAGCTATTGAAGCAGGAAATATGGGCGTTTGGGAAAAATACCACGTAAAAATGGTAGGTGTAGATTTGGAAGCCATCGAGCTAACAGAGAACCGGGAAGCATTCCGCCAACACATGATTAATATCGGGCTGAGCGTGGCTCCTTCGCAAATTGCCAATTCCTTTCTGGAAGGCAAGGAAGCGGCACAAAATATTGGCTTCCCGCTGGTCATCCGTCCTTCCTATACCTTAGGCGGTACCGGTGGAGGCTTCGTACATGAAGAAACTGAATTTGATGCAGCTCTTCGAAGAGGTCTGGCTGCCTCTCCTACGCACGAAGTATTAGTAGAAAAAGCCGTCTTGGGATGGAAAGAATACGAGCTAGAGCTTCTGCGCGATGCCAACGACAACGTGGTCATCATCTGTGTGGTCGAAAACCTCGACCCCATGGGAATACATACTGGCGACAGCATCACCGTTGCACCTGCCATGACCCTCTCAGATACCGCCTATCAGCAAATGCGAGATGAGGCGATTCAGGCCATGCGCTCACTGGGCAATTTTGCCGGAGGATGCAACATCCAGTTTGCCCAGGATCCCGATACCGAGCAGCTCATCGTGATTGAAATCAACCCAAGGGTATCCCGATCATCTGCACTCGCCAGTAAAGCTACCGGCTACCCTATCGCAAAAATAGCCGCCAAGCTCGCCATCGGATTCACATTGGATGAGCTGAAAAACCAGATTACCAAAACGACCTCCGCCTATTTCGAGCCAACACTCGACTACGTAATCGTAAAAATGCCCCGCTGGAATTTCGATAAATTTCCCGGCGCAGAACATACACTTGGCCTCCAGATGAAATCAGTCGGTGAGGTCATGGCCATAGGGAGAAATTTTCTGGAGGCACTCCAGAAAGCCTGCCAGTCACAGGAAAACGGACGAAAAGGCCTGGGCGCCGACGCTAAAGACTGGATCAACACAGAAAACGTGCTGGGCCGACTGGAAAAAGCAGAAGATGACCGCATCTTCCGGATTAAAGACGCTATGCGCCTGGGTGTTCCACTTCAGACGATTCAAAAGCTCACCCGGATTGATCCCTGGTTCCTAAAACAGATTAAACGCCTGGTGGATATCGAAAAGCAGGTCGCTGCATTCAACCACCCCGCCGATATTCCCGCCGACCTGTTTCGGGAGCTGAAGCAGCTCGGGTATTCCGATGGGCAGATTGCATTTCTCACCCGAAGCAAAGAAGAAGAGGTCACCCGCCAGCGAAAAGCCCTTGGCATCCGCCGAACCTTCAAAATGGTGGATACCTGCGCAGCCGAATTTGAAGCCCAGACCCCCTATTTTTATTCGACCTTCGATACCGAAAACGAAAGTATTCCAGATACCCGCAAAAAGGTAATCATCCTCGGCTCCGGCCCAAACCGTATCGGACAGGGTATCGAGTTCGATTATTGCTGCGTACACGGATTACTGGCACTCAAAGAAATGAACTACGAGGCCATCATGGTCAACTGCAACCCAGAAACGGTATCCACCGATTTCGATGTAGCCGATAAGCTGTATTTCGAACCAGTCTATTGGGAGCACCTCGAAGAAATACTCGAACTGGAAAAACCCGAAGGGGTCATCGTTCAATTAGGCGGACAGACAGCCCTCAAACTAGCCGAAACCCTCCACAAAAAGGGTATCCCCATCATTGGAACTTCCTTCGAAAATATGGACCTCGCCGAAGACCGCGGTGCGTTCTCCGACCTCCTCAAAAGCCTGGATATTCCCTATCCGGACTATGGCGTGGCAGATGACGTAGATGAAGCTATCCGCATCGCCAACAAGGTCGGATATCCCGTGCTCGTACGTCCATCCTATGTCCTCGGTGGTCAAGGAATGCGCATCGTCATTAACGACAAAGAACTGGAAAAGCACGTACTCAGCCTCTTCAAACACATGCCCGAAAACAGGGTGCTTATCGACCACTTCCTCGACCGTGCAAAAGAAGCTGAAATCGATGCTATCTTTGACGGAGACGATATCCATATCATGGGTATTATGGAGCATATCGAACCTGCCGGGGTACACTCAGGAGACAGCTCCGCCGTTCTCCCCACGTATAGCCTGTCGGTCGAAGCGGTCGCTACCATGGCCGAATACGCAGAGAAACTCGCCCGGGCACTCAATATCCGCGGCCTACTCAACGTACAGTTTGCCGTAAAAGGAAATCGGGTCTATGTCATAGAAGCCAATCCACGCGCCTCACGTACCACCCCATTCATCGCTAAAGCGTATAAGGTCCCGTACCTGCAGATTGCCACCAAAGTGATGCTGGGAACACATAAACTCAAAGACTTCGATATCAAACCACAGCCCAGTGGATTTGCCATCAAAGTGCCCGTCTTTTCCTTCGAAAAATTCCCTAACGTGGATAAAAACCTGGGACCTGAAATGAAATCTACCGGCGAGGAAATACGATTCATCCGAGATTTGAGCGACCCATTTTTCAGAGAACTCGATCGCCAGCGAAATATGTACCTTTCCCGATAAATCCGGGCACCTGCTAAACTGCAAAAAAAATTCTTCGTCTATGGCGAAGAATTTTTTTTGCTCCCTCGTGTTCAGCCTGATATTCGTTGGCTGATACCACGGCATATTTTTTTCTACCCCATCCCGCGGTTTGGCTATGCCGACATTTTTCGCGCGGATGGTTTAGGTGAATACCAAGCTATCGCCATTTCAAAACCTATCGCTCTCCCTTACGTGCTACCTGAATGCCGATGGATTGTAGTCCCTCCAGGGTATCTACCCGCATAAACTGCTCAATAACAAATCGATAGGCACCCTCTTTGTCAAAATAGGCATTTTGCTGGATAGGAAGAATAAGCGTACGTTTTGCACCTCCTTTGCCATACCAGCGCCCAGACTTATCGGCCAGTTCCAGTGAGAGCGGTTGAGAGAGGCGTTTGCCATCCGGAAAAATGGTGTGAATCCGGATATACAGGTTTTGATAAGGATAATCGGATGAATGCTTCACCATCAACTGAATATCATAGGTGCCCGACGTATCCCCAATAAACATATCGGATTGAAGGCTGTCGGCGTATGTCCAGCCCGTAGCGGCTATATCTTTGGAATCCTTTAAGACATACCTGGGGCCACATGCAATGAAGCCAAGGCTACAGCTAAGCAGAAAAAGTAGGCTTGATAATTTCATATATTAGTCGCGCGACTCAAAATAGTCCCGCATTTTTTCAAAAAACGATTTCTCCGACTGGCCGGGCTGAGGCTGAAAGTTGGGCATGGTCTTGATTTTTTCCAACAAAGCTCGTTCTTCTGCAGTCAGCTTTTTAGGCGTCCAGATATTCACGTGAATCAACTGGTCCCCGCGATCGTATCCTTGTACAGATGGAAGACCTTTATCCCGTAAACGAAGTATTTTTCCAGCTTGTGTACCTGCTGGTATTTTTATTTTGACTTTTCCGTCGAGAGTAGGGATGTCAGCGGAGATTCCCAGGGCGGCATCGGCGAAGTTCAGTTGAAGTTCATAGATTACGTTCTGTCCATCGCGATGAAGAAATTCGTGCGGTTTTTCTTCAATGGTGATTAACAGGTCACCGGGTTGCCCGCCGCGAGGGCCTGCATTGCCTTTTCCCGACAAGGAAAGCTGCATTCCGGCACCTACGCCCGCTGGAATTTTAATGTCCATCGTTTCCTCCCCCGACATATGCCCTTCGCCACGGCATTTGGAGCAACTTCCGGTAATCATTTTTCCGCTGCCATCACAGGTAGGGCAAGCGATGGTTGTTTGCATCTGACCTAGAAACGTATTTCGAACCTGGCGTACATAGCCTGCTCCATTACAGGTTGTACAGGTCTTTACGGCATTTTTGTCTTTTGCACCGCTACCCCCACACTCATCACAGGTGACTTGCTTTTTGACTTTAATTTTTTTACTGACCCCCGTTGAGATTTCTTCCAGGGTCAGGGCCACCTTTATACGAAGGTTCGTTCCTTTTCGTCCCTGACCTCGACTTCGTTGACCACTACCGGAGCCAAAAAAGCTACCGAAACCACTATCTCCGAACACATCGCCGAATTGGGCGAAGATATCGTCCATGGTCATTCCATGGCCAGAGAATCCCCCCCCCGACATTTCGTCTGCATGTCCAAATCGGTCATAGCGTGCCCGTTTGTCGGCATCACTAAGCACTTCATACGCTTCTGCGGCCTCCTTGAACTTATCTTCGGCAGCCTGATCCCCGGGGTTTTTATCCGGGTGGTATTGGACAGCTTTCTCGCGGTAAGCCTTTTTTATGGCCGCCTGATCCGCATTGCGCGGAACTCCCAGCACTTCGTAATAATCTCTTTTTGACATAGCGACGGGGTGTTTTATATTATTTACCAACTACCACCTTGGCGTAGCGGATGATTTTATCACCAAGTTTATAACCCTTTTCAATCGTATCTACGATTTTCCCTTTTTGCGATTCGTCTGGCACGGGTATTTCCGTAATTGCTTCGTGCAATTCAGGATCAAACGGTTGGTTGCGGGTATCCATAGCTTCCAGCCCCATTCCTTTCACCACGCTGAATAGTTTGTTATACACCAGTTGTACTCCTTCTGTCATCACCTCGGTACTTCCTTCTTTTTCTGACAATGCCTTAGCTCGGTCAAAATCATCCAACACGGGTAATAAGGCGGTCAGGGCGTCTTGCGCTGCCGTGCGAATCAGGTCGGCCTTTTCCTTAATAGCGCGCTTCCGGAAATTGTCGAAGTCCGCATAGATGCGCATATACTTATCCCGTAGCTCTTCATGTTCTTTCAAAAGCTGTGCATGCGGATCGAGTGACGGTGTTTCTGCTGCCTGGCTGGACGTAGAATCCGACTGGTTTTCAAGAATTTCACCTTGGGACTCTACAGCAGGTTGTTCTTGCTCCTTCACGGTATAGTTGATTTTGTTACTACAATAAGATGAACGGATGCGACCCGTTTATGGGCATACGAGCAAGCACCCGCAATTTCTTTGCCAGAAGCCATTTTACGCCACTTTGTCATAATTCTAGTCATAAAAGCTGACAGTCTTTCTGGCCATTTAGCGTGTGGACAGCATTTTGTCTATTTCCTCCACACTGGGATTGACGCCCATAATCTTTCCTTCCGGGTTGATGAGGAAGGAGGTAGGAACCTGTCGCACTTTATACAGCCTGGCAATAGGCCCATCAAAAAAGTGCAAGCTCCCGCTTTTATCCAACAGATGATAGGACCAGCTCAGCCCATCCTGCATGATTGCCTGCTGCCATCGCGCCGGATCGCGTTCGACACCAATACTGACAATCCGGAATCCAGCGCCATCCATAAAAGTGCGTGCGCCGTGTTGGGCATACAACGCGACCAATTCGGGGTTTTGCGCGCGACACGGCCCGCACCAGCTTCCCCAAAAGTCCAGCAGAACGTAGTTACCTCTCAATTCGGTAAGCTGAAAAACCCGGCCAGTGGGCAGTGTCCCTTTGAAATCAGGAGCCACCTCTCCGTGAATAAACCGTGGTTTAAAGTAGAGATGCCTGCCAATTGCCAGTATGCCCACTCCGAAGAGCAATACGATGGCAATCGTAGAAAAAGAAAGTTTCATTTTTTTTATTCCAAGATAGCATAAATCACCCTCTATAGGAGTCGGCTCCATTATTTTTGCGCAAAAATACCCACGCCATGAAGTCTGTCGATCCTACCTCCATTCCGGTTCCGGATCTCAATCAATTCTTAGTAGGAGCCATTGCACCGCGCCCGATTGCATTTATCAGCACCATCGATGAAAGCGGCATCTCCAATATCGCTCCGTATAGCTTTTTTAATGTCTTTAGCGTAAATCCGCCCGTACTGGCTTTTTCATGCACGCGAAAACCGGGAGAAAACCCGCAAAAAGATACGTTACACAACATTTCCCTAAACCAGGAAGCGGTGATAAATACGGTTCCCTGGGCTATTGTTCGGCAAATGACCATCGCCAGCATGGAATACCCTGCCCAGGTGGATGAGTTCATTAAATCTGGCCTTACGCCGATCGCTTCCGAGTTGGTTACCCCATTCCGGATTGCCGAGTCACCTGTCCAAATGGAATGTCGGGTACGGGATATTATCCCATTAGGAGAAAAGCCCGGATCGAGCACGTTGGTGCTTTGCGATGTACTTCGAATTCATATTTCTGAAAGTATCCTGGATGAAAATGAGCGCATCGACCCACACAAAATTGATTTGGCCGCCCGGATGGGTCGGGCATTTTATGTACGTGCCAGTGGCCCGGCCGTACATGTGATTACCCAACCGTTCAGTCCAACAGGGATTGGTTTTGATCAATTACCTGCTTCCATACGCCATAGCACCCTGCTCACAGGAAATGAATTGGGGCAACTCGCTGCTCAGCCGGCTATTCCGGATCCAGAACTACTCGAAGAGCTGAAAGGGCAGGAATTTATGCAGTCTATCTGGCACCTTCCAGATGCCCGTCTTCAGCTACAGCTCAAAATTCAACATACGCTGGCCGACGGCAATCCGGATTTCGCGCTCCAACTAGCTTTTTTGATGGATGCATTACCCTCCGTCGCTTAGGCTAAAATCGATTTCTGTATTATCTCCAATATTGAGTCGCTGGCGCAACCCGGTAATCGACGCGTCGTTGCCAACAACGGACTGCTGAAGAATAATTTCCCGTATAGAGGCATAATTGCCTATAATAGAGTTTTTTACAATGGAATAGTTGATTTCTGCGTGGTCACCAATCGTCACATGCGGCCCAATGATGGAATCGGTAATAACGCACTGCTTTCCGATACTAACCGGGTGGATGATGATGCAGTTGTCAAAAGGAGGCAGGTTGGAGGATGCATAGCCTTCGCGATCCAAAAAAATCGCATTGGTTTCCAAGAGCACATCTTTTTTGCCGCAATCAAACCAATTATCTACTTCGATGGTACTGAATGGTATGCCTTTTTCTATCATACGCATGAGGGCATCGGTGAGTGGAAATTCCCCTTCATTGCGTACGTTATGGAGAATATTGAACTCGAGTGCTTCTATTAGGCTGGCTACTTCCCGAATCCGATAGAATCCAACTAGCCCCATATTTGATTTGGGAATTTTGGGTTTTTCGACCATCCTGGCCACCAAGCCATCCTGCCCGTACTCTACTACCCCAAAATCTCTGGGGTTCTGTACTTTTTTTACCGCCACACAGGAGGTGGGCGATTCAAGCAGGCGCTGAAAGTCGAGGTCTATAATCGCATCCCCGAAGAATATAAAAAGCTCGTCGGCTGGTTTCAGTAGTTCCCTGGCTATCCAGAGTGCATGCCCAGACCCCAGCCGTTCGTCCTGTACGATAAACTCTTTCTTGATTTGAGGGTAGGTTTGTTCTATATAATCGCGGATTTTTTCGCCCAGATAACCGATAATAAAAACAAAATCTGAAACCCCAAGCGCGATGAGTTGGTCCAGCATAAAGGAAATAATCGGTTTTCCAGCCACTGGAATCAGTGGTTTGGGCTGGGTATAGGTAAGCGGGCGCAATCGGGTACCGGCACCGGCAACGGGAATGACAGCTTTCATAACACGAGTTTGTAAGTGCTGGAAAGATAGGATAAAGCAGGGAGGCTTGCAACATCATGAGGTCGATACCCGCACGCCTGGCAATAGCGAAGGGTCACTATCTGAATACTGGAAAAGAAGCTGCATTTGGCGATTAGCCAAGCGTGCACTGGCAGCCGCTTCGATGGCTTCCCCGACCTGACTATGCGCTGGATCCAGCGCAATCCAGCATACATAGCGATAGGAACCCCTGGAAAGCAGGCTAGCGCTACTCCAGAAAAACCATTCCGGAGCAAAAAATTTCAAGTAGGGAAGGATGGGTCTTAGCAGGCGAAACAAAAAACGCGTTTGGAAGTATTTCTCTATCAGCTGTATAGCGCGAACCGTATCCACCACTTTATCGATTAGCTCCGCCGCTATTTGGTCAGGATATGCGAGGCTGGCATCGACAGCGTGCTTGCGCAGACCCTGGGCATCGTAGCGGAAATTTTTGACTTCGATTAAAAAAAGCTGCGTTTGGTTGCGAATACCGATAAAGTCCACCCCTTTTAGGCCGGCACCGCTCAGCCCTTTGAAGAAAGTATGTCGGTCATAGCAACGCAGGTCCCAGCTCTTGTCGAAGGAGAAAAAAAGTCCGCTCTCCTGTAAGACGGGCAAGTGGCTCCGATGAGTTATTCGCCGCTGGATAGGGCAGCAGCTCCACCGACGATTTCGAGGATTTCCTTAGTGATGGACTCCTGGCGAGCTTTGTTGTAGGTGATACGCAAATCGCGCAGCAGCTCGTTGGCGTTATCCGTCGCTTTATCCATGGCGGTCATTCGCGCCCCATGCTCCGATGCATGGGTATCCAGGTTATATTTGAAGAACTGCGCTTTGAGGATGCTGGGGATGAGATATTCCAGCAAGGCATTTTTTTCTGGTTCAAAAATATAATCAGCCCGCATAGATTGGCTGGCATCCTGGCTTACCTTGGGTACCGGGAGGAATTGTTCCACCTCCGCAAACTGCATAGCGGCATTTTTGAACCGACCATACGCTACGGACACGTGATCGTACTGCTTCTGGATAAAACCATTCATCAGCGACTCTGCTACCTGAGAAGCATTATCGAAGGTGAGGTCATTGAAAAGCAGCATATTATCGGAGAGGATATTGCAATCGGAGTAGCGTTTGCGGAAAAATTCGTATCCGCGTTTACCGATGCAAAGGATATCGAGCTGGCCTTTGGCACGTACATCTGCATATTTGGTATTAATCAGGTGGACGGCTGCTTTTTGTACATTGGAGTTAAAGGCGCCGCACAAACCCCGGTTGGAGGTGACCACCACCAAGCAGGCGCGCTCTACCGGGCGTTCCTGGCTGAAAACGGAAGCGGAATCACCATCCAGATTGGAAAGGATGTTGCTCAGCATCTGTTGCTGCTTTTCTGCATAGGGGCGCATTTGCTGGATTGCCTGTTGCGCTCTGCGCAGTTTTGCTGCAGAAACCATTTTCATGGCTTTCGTAATCTGCTGTGTGTTCATCACAGAGCGAATGCGTTCACGTACCTCTTTGAGATTTGCTGCCATTTCTGAACGATATAGAGCGGGCGCTGGTGCACTTAACATGCCATGCCCTTGCCAGGAAAAAATTATTTTGAATCTGACTTTTTTAGTACTCAGGTAAAATAGTCGGATTCAAGCTTCCGAAGGTGGGTCGAAAAATATTTTCTGACCCACCTTCGGAAGAACCTTTGAATTACTTTTTATACTGAAGGGCCGTCTCGGAAGCGAGGGCTCTCAGGTTGTCGGTATCTTCTTTTTCGAACTTGCCCTTTTTGAAGTTTGAAAGTACTTCGGGGTGGCGTTGTTCGAGGGTGGTAAGCAGTACCTGTTCGAAATCGTATATTTTTTCGACGGGCACATCGCGCAGCAGACCGCCTGTTCCAAGGAACATCATAGCGACCTGTTTTTCAACGGAAACAGGCGAATACTGAGGCTGTTTGAGGATTTCCACGTTGCGCTTACCCTTTTCGAGTACGGCCATAGTAGCGGCATCCAAATCAGAGCCGAATTTTGAGAAGGCTTCGAGTTCCCGATATTGTGCCTGGTCGAGCTTGAGCGTACCGGCCACTTTCTTCATTGATTTGATTTGGGCGGCGCCACCAACGCGGGATACGGAAATACCTACGTTGATAGCTGGTCGGATACCCGCATTAAAGAGGTTCGACTCGAGGAAGATTTGTCCGTCGGTAATAGAGATAACGTTGGTTGGGATATAGGCCGACACGTCCCCTGCCTGCGTTTCGATGATAGGGAGGGCGGTCAAGGAGCCACCTCCTTTTACCAATGGATTTCCGTTGGCATCTTTTGCATTCTTCAACGAATCGGGCAAATCGTTCATGTTGCGCGCGATTTCGTTATTGGAGATGACTTTGGCAGCACGCTCCAGCAAGCGGGAGTGCAGATAGAACACGTCGCCGGGGTAGGCTTCGCGACCGGGAGGGCGGCGCAGAAGGAGCGAAACTTCGCGGTATGCGACAGCCTGTTTGGAAAGATCATCATATACGATCAATGCCGGACGGCCTGTGTCGCGGAAGAATTCGCCGATTGCTGCACCCGCGAATGGCGCGAAGAACTGCAATGGAGCGGGGTCGGAAGCGGAAGCCGATACGATGGTCGTATAATCCATAGCTCCGTACTCCTCGAGGATTTTGGCGACCTGCGCAACGGTAGATGCTTTTTGTCCAACGGCTACATAGATGCAGTAAACCGGATTACCAGCTTCAAAAAATTCGCGCTGATTGATAATCGTATCGAGGGCAATAGCTGTTTTACCCGTTTGGCGGTCGCCGATGATCAGCTCGCGCTGGCCACGGCCGATCGGAATCATGGCGTCGATTGCCTTGATGCCCGTTTGTAGCGGTTCGGATACTGGCTGACGGAAGATAACGCCAGGAGCTTTGCGCTCCAGTGGCATTTCATACTTTGCGCCCTGAATGGGTCCGCGGCCGTCGATAGGTTGACCGAGTGGGCTCACTACCCTGCCGACGAATCCTTCACCCACTTCGATAGAAGCGATGCGGCCGGTGCGGTGTACTCTGGAGCCTTCGCGAATATTATCGCCGGCGCCCATAAGAACTACCCCCACGTTGTCTTCTTCCAGGTTCAAGACGATTGCCTGAACACCCGTGTCGACGAATTCAACAAGCTCACCGGACTGGGCATTGCTGAGACCGTACACCCGTGCGATACCGTCACCTACCTGAAGGACGGTGCCGTACTCCTCCAGTTCGGCTGTATTGCTGAACCCGGAGATCTGTTGTTTGAGTATCTGTGATATCTCTTCAGGTCTTACATCAATCATAGCGCAAAAATTTATTCCTCTTGGCAGAGGCTGTTAAACTATGGAATTAGATCATCAATTTTTGACCAAGCGCCGCATTAGCGGGCGATAATTTTGGACTCGTACAAGTTGGTCCGAAATTCTTTGCGCAGGCTCTCCAGGTGGTGGCGCACGCTGGCATCCAATACCTGGTCATCGAGCTCCACCACGAAACCACCCAACAGCGAGGGGTCGATTTTAGTTTGAACTTCGACATGTTCGAAGCCTACGGTGCTACTTTCTATCTTTTTCTGTAAAACATCGAGTTGCTCTGAAGTCAGGGGAGACGCAGAGGTAATGCGAACAATGGAAATATGTTTCAGCGCCCGATAGGCGTCCATGAATGCATCTACTATTTCCGAGAGGATGACCTCTCTTTGTTTTCCGGTGAGCAGGAGCACGAACTTCAGGGTCAGCGGGGAAATCTTTCCGGTGAGCAGTGTAGTCAGTATCGACTGCTTTTTGCTGAACTGAACCACCGGGCTTTTCAAAAAGGCGGCGAAATCTTTGCTTTCCCGGATAAGGTGCTGCATAGACTGCATATCGTCCCTCACCTGCTCGAGGCTATTTTGCTCGATAGACAGGTCGAGTAGGGACTTTGCATATCTGGAGGCGACTCGTTTAACGGACATGTGCTTGTTTTTTGAATAGCAGAAAAAGCAATGGCAGTGCTTAATTCAGTTTAAAGTCATCCACCAGCTTCTGGGCCAGTGCCTGTTGGTTCTTTTTATCCTCCAACTCGCGTTGCAACAGCTTTTCTGCGATAGCAATCGCCATGGCGCCCACTTCGTTTTTGACGTTTGTCATCACTTCGAGCTTCATGTGTTCTATATCTTCTTTGGCTGCGGACACTATTTTCTGGGCCTCTTCCTTTGCTTTTTCGCGCGCCTCTTTAATCATCGCTTCGCGTGCTTCTTTCGCTTCCTTGATGATTAAAGACCGTTCTTCCTGCGCTTGTTTAAGCAGCTGTTCGTTGTTGGCCTGAAGCTGGGAGATTTCCTCCCGGGCACGCTTAGCCTCGTCCAGTGAATGCTGGATACCTTCTTCCCGCTGTTTTAAGGCTTGTTGGATAGGTTTGAATGCAAATTTGCCCAGTCCAATCCAGACAATGAGGAAGATGAGGGTAGTCCAGAAGAATATACCAAACTCCGGAAGGATGGGTGAAAACTCAGAGGCCAGAAAAATCATGATAATTTCCTGTTTTATGCGCGATAAAATAAGTTTTGCTCAGCAGTGGAGGAGCCGCCTGGCCAATCGCCAGGCGGAGTTCCTTCTTTGACTTTCGGCTGTATCCGCTTCCTATTAGAAGAAGAATGCACCAACGATGGCAAACAAGGCAGCACCCTCGATAAGGGCGGCTGCAATAATCATCGTCGTACGGATGTCACCAGATACTTCCGGCTGACGTGCAATAGCTTCCATAGCACGGCCACCAATCTGGCCAATACCGAGACCTGCACCGAGTACGGCCAGACCTGCACCTACAGCTGCTAACGTTCCAGTCATGTGTATATAATTAAGAGTGTAAGAATTCAGTTAAAATTAGTGGTGTGCTTCTTCGTGATGATGTTCTTCTACCGCTGACCCGATGTAAAGGGAGGTCAGCAACGCAAAAATGAATGCTTGCAGGAACGCAACAAACAACTCCAGCAAGTTCATGACCACGACAAAAAGTACCGCCAACACACTGCCGCTGGCTGCACCACCGACACTGCGCCCATTGTCGCCGAGAATAAATACCATACCAACCAGGCAAAGAATAATTACGTGCCCTGCGGTGACGTTGGCAAATAATCGTATCAGCAACGTAAACGGCTTAATGAAAATACTCGCAAATTCTATGGGTGCCAGCAAAAAGCGAATCGGAACCGGTACCCCCGGCATCCAAAAAATATGCTGCCAGTAATGCTTATTGCCACTGAAATTCACAACAATCATCGTGAACAAGGCCAGCGCCAAGGTCGAAGAGACGTTGCCCGTAATATTCGCTCCCCCCGGAAAGAATGGAATCAATCCTAGCAGGTTACTAATCAGAATAAAAAAGAACAAGGACATGATGAACGGAAGATAGCGCTCATACCGGGGGCCAATATTCGGCTTGACTACCTCGTCCCGCATAAACGTGAAAACCGGCTCCAAAAACGACTGCAAACCCTTCGGAGCTTGTCCGGCTCTTTTTTCATACGAACGACGCACACTGAAGAAAATCACAAACAAGAGCAACGTAGCCAGCAACATGCTGAATACATTCTTTGAAATGGAAAAATCTATCCAGGAAGTGAACTTCAACAGGGTAGATGGCTTCTCCAGCAAGTGCTGCTCTCCATGGTGGTAAGCATAATATACAATACCGGATTCCGTCTCCACTGCAACCGTGGAATCAATGTGCTCCAGATGCATGTCCGACTTCCATCCCGCAATTCGCTTTACATCTCCATGATCCAACACATACCCATGTACCGACTTATGCCCATGCTCAAACGCACTGGATAAAAATACATCCAAACCCGTCTCTTCCGAATACAAAATACAGGGAAGGGGGATATGTACACTTCCGAAAAGATGGAACTCATTCGCATCGGCAATGTGCTCCATGACGTAGTCCAGATATGGACGCTCTTTTTCCTTATTTGCCAGCGCTTTGGACGGCATAACCATCGCCAGTAACGCTAAAATGTACAATACCCGAAATTTCATAGAAGACCTGATAAGTATGTGCTTCAAAAAATCGCTGCAAAGGTAAATACTTTGCCTTGTTAAAAAAAAGGAAAAGCTTTTTTTTCAAGCCAAATCAAGCTTCGGAACGATTGATATCCAAACACTTAGAAAAAATTGAACCTTTCTTTGGTTTTTTTGCATAAAAAAAACCAATATTTAAGAATTTAATAGTGAAATTTTAAATAAAAAAGAATTTAGTTACTAAAAACGGTTTGATTTTAGATTATTATTCCGAACGAATAATTTCACTGGGAGGCACAAAATATAATTTTCCGCTTTACCACTACTTCCGCCGGACAAAGGACAGGATGTCATCCGGTGAAAAGAATAATTTTGCGCGCTCCCATATACACGCTTTTCATCTAGGGAACATGCCGCCGTTAAATAAATTTGGACAGCTAAACCTTTTTTATTTCCTTTCCCCTGCGATTTCGCGGAATAGAAAACCAAGCGCATGCTTCTATGTTAAACTGCTGAAAAATCAGGGCGGGGCTGCGCACCGGCATTCGTCAGCGCCTGTTACAGCCTGCCAATAGGCACACCTTTTACTTATTGTTATGATAAAAACGGATATACTCATCATTGGCTCTGGTATCGGGGGCTTGACTACTGCCATCAAAATAGCCGAAGCCCGTCCCGACCTAGACGTAACGGTGCTCACCAAAACCATCGAAGGAGAAAGCAATACGCGCTACGCACAGGGTGGAGTGGCTGCTGTATGGAATGAAAAATCAGATTCCTACCTAAAACACCGGGAAGACACCCTGGATGCCGGAGATGGGCTGTGCAGCACACATGTAGTGGATATCGTAGTCACGGAAGGCCCTGAGCGAGTACGGGACATCATCAAATGGGGAGCCCGCTTTGATAAAAAAGACGACGATGCCTACGATTTGGGGCGTGAAGGTGGCCATTCCGAAAACCGTATTCTACACTACAAAGACCTCACCGGCTGGGAAATTCAGCGCACCTTAATAGAAAAAGCAGCCCAAGTACCCAACATTACCGTTCACGAACATTATTTTGCCGTAGATCTCATCACACAGCACCACCTGGGCTACGCCGTCACCCGACTCATGCCCGATATCGCCTGCTTCGGAGCGTATGTGCTCAACAAAAAAACCGGTGCCATCGAGACCTACCTCGCGCGTACTACTATCCTCGCCACCGGCGGTGCAGGCCAGGTATATCGCAATACGACCAACCCCGTCATCGCATCCGGCGACGGCATATCCATGGTGTATCGCGCCAAAGGCTGGATTGAAAATATGGAGTTCGTACAGTTCCACCCAACTGCCTTATTCAATCCCGCAGGAGATAACCCCGTTTTTTTGGTTTCGGAAGCCGTACGAGGCTTTGGAGGTATTCTAAAAACCCGCCAAGGGGAGGAATTTATGGGGAAATACGACCGCCGGCAATCGCTCGCACCCCGTGATATCGTCGCCAGGGCTATCGACAATGAAATGAAACTTCGCGGCGAAGAGTGTATGTTCCTCGATTGCCGCCATATCCCCGAATCAGATTTTATTCAACATTTCCCGACCATTCACGAAAAATGCCTCAGTATAGGCATTGACCCCGCTAAAGATATGATTCCGGTAGTGCCCGCCAACCACTACCAGTGCGGCGGCATTCGCACCGACCTCCAGGGAAAAACGTCTATCAACCGACTATACGCGGTAGGAGAATGCACCTGTACCGGTCTGCACGGCGCCAACCGCCTCGCCTCCAATTCCCTGCTCGAAGCACTCGTGTTCGCCAAACGCATCGCAGACCATTGCCTCCAACATATCGACCAATACGCCATTGAATCGGAGATACCGGAATGGAACGCCAATGGAACCACCGACCCAAAAGAAATGGTACTCATCACCCAAAGTATGAAGGAACTCAAGGAAGTGATGAGCAGCTATGTAGGTATCGTGCGCTCCAACGTTCGCCTAAACCGGGCGCTGGATCGACTCGCCCTCCTCTATAAAGAAACCGAAGAGCTGTATAATACCACTACCATTAGCCCCCAACTTTGCGAGTTGCGCAACCTCATTACGATTGCCTACCTGATTACCCGTTCCGCCAGTATGCGAAAAGAGAGCCGAGGCCTTCATTTTACCACAGATTATCCCAATAAACTGGATTTTATACAAACCATTATTCTTTAAGGAACCGTTGGCTTTGGTTGCGCAGGTCAAAATCACCCTACTTTCCGAAACATAGAAAAACGGGCGATTCCAAGTCGCTGCAAAAAGTGCATACCCGAAACCCGCAGCACACCCAGCCCATACTTTACACTCCGTCGGAAATTGATGGAAGACGCCTCTTCGAAGTACTTGGTAGGGCAGGTTACTTCCGCAATGGGGAATCCTGCATAAATGATTTGCGACAGCATTTGGTTGTCGAATACGAAGTCATCTGAGTTCTCTTCAAAGCGAATATGCTCCAGCACCTCTCTGGAAAAAGCGCGATAACCGGTATGATATTCCGAGAGCTTATAATTTACGAGGAGGTTTTGAATCAGCGTCAGAAAACGATTGGCAATATATTTGTACAGCGGCATACCTCCGTCCAGCGCACCTTTTCCGAGAATCCGCGAGCCCAGCACTACCGGGTACAAACCTTCTCCAATTATATAAGCCATCGGAGCTATCAGGCGAGGTGTGTATTGATAATCCGGGTGCAGCATAATAACAATATCGGCTCCCAAATCCAGGGCTTTCCGATACAGCGATTTCTGATTACCGCCATAGCCCCGATTGTCGGTATGCGTAATGACATGCGGAATGCCCATCTGCATTGCCAGCGCACTGGTTCCGTCTTTGCTGGCATCGTCGCAAAGAATCACATCATCTACTATATCCCTTGGAATCTCCTGATAGGTCTGCGCCAGGGTACGTGCTGCATTATAGGCAGGAAGTACTACAACCACCCTCTTTCCGTTTACCATACCTTTTTTGGCGCAAAAATAGCCTTTGTTACAGAAAGAATACAAATCCTATGCAAAACTGGCTCTTCCAAGTCTGTTCCGCTCCATCAGCAAATCCCGAAAACACCACCCACTCAGGGCTGAACTTGCCGAATTAATTCCCGAATTTCCTGTCGGACGAATCCGGCTAACTCACTTATATATGCCCGATCGAAGCGAAATTCAATCCCAGCCGCTGCATATACCTCTCCAATAGGACGGGTATTCCCCATGCGAAGGGCATCCATATAGTCCGACACCGCCTGCCCAGGATTTGTCCGATAGCGTTTCCAGATAGCAATCGCGCCGAGTTGGGCAATGCCATATTCAATATAGTAAAACGGCATCTCAAAAATATGAAGCTGCTTATGCCACAAGTACTCCGAGTAGCGCTCCATCCCCGTATAATCGACCACCGACGAAGAAAACCGACGCAAAATGCGCAGCCATTCGACTCTGCGTTCCTCCTGGCTATGGCTAGGATGCGTATATACCCAATGCTGGAACTGGTCGATGGTAGCAATCCAAGGCAAAACCTTTAATACGTTTTCCAACTGATTAATACGCGCCCGCAGCAATTCCTGATGGTCGGGGAAAAAGATATCCCAGTAGTCCATAGAAAGAAGCTCCATCGTCATAGATGCGAGCTCCGATATTTCAGAAGGGAAGCGCCGGGCAGATACCAAAGGTTGTTCTTTGGTAAAGTAGAAATGAATAGCATGCCCACATTCGTGCATCAATGTCCGCAAATCACTCAGGGAACGCGTCGCATTCATAAAAATGAAGGACAACCTGGTTTTCTGCAACGGCATATTGTATCCTCCGGGTTTTTTACCGGGTCTGGATTCCAGATCCAGCAGATTTTTTTCTCTCATCCGCTGGATGACCATCCCGAAATCGGGATGTATCTTCGAAAGGCAACGTATCCCTTTGCCCAGTAGGTCATCTGCATTTTGGAAGGGCTGGAGTGCTTCACCCCCACATACCTCCACCTGTAAATCCCAGGGTCGGAGGTAATCGACATGAAGCTGCTGCTTTCGCATGGCGTTCAGCTCATCCAGAATAGGGATAATCTCCTGTGCGATGGAGTCGTGAAGCGCTTCGCAATCTGTTGGTGTATAGTCAAAGCGGTTCAGTTGCTGAAAAGCATAATCGCGGTAATTCGAAAAATCGGCATTCCGAGCGATTTTGTTTCGCCGCAGCAAGAGCTCATCAAACAGATTTTCAAGCGCTTGGCTATCTTGTAGAATACGCTCATTGATTTTCTGGTAAACCTGCTGTCGCCGGGTTCTGTCGCCTTCCTCCAACAAAGCAGACGCTTTTTGAAGCGTCATTTGCTTTCCATCGACCCCTATTGTCATCTGAGAAAAAATACGGCCGTATTCTTTCGTTTGAAGCTGAATTTCGGTAGTGACCGGCACATTGGAGTCTCGAAACATCCGCACCGCATTCTTTGCCAGCCGAAAATGAACCTCATACTTGTTGTCGTCCATTCCTTCAATAAAAGGACATTGCACAAGCTTTTGGTTCAGCTTCTGTTCGTACGCAGCTAAATGTGGAAAGATATGTTCTACCACGAAATGATAGCGCGCTGTAGCGACAGTATCCGAACTATCCTGGGAAAGACGGATATAGTGCCAAGAAAAGGATTCGCTGAGAAATGAGTCGAGCTCGCTTTTGTCGAACAGCCACTGCCGCAAATCGGCAACAGACGACAGGTTCCGGTTCTCCAGATTGTTGAAATAGGGAAGCACGTCTTCCCAGGTATTCAAACAGAGATTCTCCGGAATAAAGGACTTTTTTTCCGATGGCGCTACGTCCGTATGCGTCATAGCACAGTAGGTTATCTATATAAATATGTTTGACCGACCTATACACTGCACGCTGGGCAATGTTCGGTTAATACCTTATTTGCACTTATCTGATTCCGGTACTCCTGCCATGGGGAGCACGGAACGAGGCGACTTATCCCCCACTACCTGGAAAACAGGCCTGGTATTGGAAAAGCGCCAGTGATTTTTGACAGACGGTATGGACAAAAGCGATGCTACTATTCTTCTTCGGATTCTTCCTCGGCAGGCTCGTTAAACAAGTCGCGCTCGTTCAGGAAGGTAAACCACTTTATCGTTTTTTTGATATCGCTTGTTTTTACCCGATCCTGATCGTATTCCGGCAGAACTTCCAAGAAATAAGCATGTAAAACGGACGCGTCGGAATTGACATCAACAGGCGGAGTAGCTGCCTGCTTTTCCAACATACGCTCGAATACATTTTTCAACTCGGTGGTATCACCATCATTTGTATAAATGCCAATGGATGCCAATGGAGTGAACTGATGCCCCCTCGCAGGGACAAAACGCCGTTTGCCCGTTGCCAAATCCTCTACTATCAGTCCGTTGTTTCGGTTCGCTACAAGTTTTTGCAACCCTGATATGCCGCTTACGGCCACAAATTTTTCCAAATTCATGCTCAATACTACATTTTATGTCCGCAAATGTAGCAACAAAAGTGCATAGCACTTCAGAAAATCAGGAAATAACCCGGAAAAAGAAAGGATTAAAGCAATGTGTGGTATGTAAAAGCCTATCTCAGTGTGTTTACAAAGTTAAAAAAAAAGACAATAAGTTCAAATCTACCGGACGGATTGTTTGAATCAATTTCCTAATACCCGATTAAAAATTTCAACTTTTCCTTTAATCGCTGTACTGGCAGAAACTGTTGTTCGAGGTTTTTTGCAAAGGGTACGGGCGTATCCAGGGAGGCTGCCCGCAGTACGGGAGCATCGAGGTATTCAAATAAGTGCTCTGAAATATGCGCTGCGATATCCGCTCCAATTCCACCGGTGAGGGTATCTTCATGCAATACCAGCACGCGGTTGGTTTTGCGCACAGTGGCCTCAATGGCCGCATAATCGAGCGGCAGCAAGGTGCGCAGATCAATAATTTCGGCATCTACTTGCAGTTCGGATACGGCTTTAAGTGCCCAGTGCACTCCCATTCCGTAGGTTATGATGGAAAGCGCATTACCTTCCCTTGCGATTGCTGCCTTTCCTATTTCGACGGTATAGTAGCCGTCTGGCACCATAGCAGATATACTTCGGTACAGGGCTTTGTGTTCGAAAAACATGACCGGATTAGGGTCTTCGAACGCTGCCAGCAACATACCTTTTGCATCTACCGGGTTAGAGGGGTACAAAATTTTTAGTCCGGGCGTATGAAAAAACCAGGCTTCATTGCTTTGGGAGTGGAAAGGACCTGCCCCCGTACCGGCGCCGGTAGGCATACGCACCACCACATCGGCGCTGGCGCCCCATCGATAGTACAGCTTAGCCAGGTTATTCACAATCTGGTTGAACCCGGTACTTACAAAGTCGGCAAATTGCATTTCCATCATAGCCTTGAACCCCTCCAGGCTAAGGCCTAAGGCGGCTCCCACAATCGCGCTCTCACACAAAGGCGTATTCCGAACGCGCGCTTTGCCAAATCGGCCAGCAAACCCATCGGTCACCTTAAATACACCGCCATAATCTCCGATATCCTGCCCCATCAGCACGAGGTTGTCGTGTTGTTCCATTGCCTGCCGCAACCCGTCGGAAAGGGCATCCACAAAGCGTTTTTCAGTAGCGGGGGCAGGGGACGGCGACACGACCACCTGTTTCCAGGGAGCATACACATCGGCCAGCTCTTCCGCTTCCGTTTGCATTGGATCTGACTGGGCTTCTCCATATGCAACACCGGTATCAATCGTCTTTTTAAACCCCTTTCGGATAGCTGTTACCTTATCATCCGTCAGGATACCGGTTGCGCGAAGGTAGGCTTCGTAGTTGGAGATAGGATCCCGAAGACTCCAGGCATCCATCAGTTCTTTGGGCACATATTTCGTACCGG
>Ga0172367_10002886_pt1 | contig 23024 bp, 18 predicted proteins | sample Lak10m_FD_114542 | JGI IMG/M metagenome (GOLD analysis project Ga0172367, IMG submission 114542) | Freshwater microbial communities from Kabuno Bay, South-Kivu, Congo - kab_022012_10m | ecosystem: Environmental > Aquatic > Freshwater > Lake | place: Democratic Republic of the Congo: South-Kivu... | reverse complement strand
TACAACGTTAGCAATATCTTTTGCGATCTGATCATTCCGAAATCGCATCACAAATATTCCCAGACGGTCCATCTCTGCATTTCGGTTTTCATCGTGCAATTTTTGTTTTAGAGAGTCATGGATCTCACCATCGATTTCAACCACCAAACGGACTTCATGACAATAAAAATCTGCAATGTAGAAACCCACCGGATGCTGCCGCCAGAATTTTGCTCCGCCAATCCTTTTCCTTCTCAATTTTTCCCATAACCGTTTCTCTGAAACTGTTGTCCATTTTCTTAACCTTCTGGCCAGTTCAATGGTCTCATGATTGGCATTGTAATAAAATTCCGGTTCGTTTGTCCGACCAAGATAGGCCATGTTACTTTTCTTTCAATTCTTGTATTTCAAATTTCTAATCCCATTTTTTGTCTGCTTCGACCCCTCCCCTGCCCCTCCCCTTGAAGGGGAGGGGGTTGGGGGTGGGGTTAATTATGTTGCTCATTGTCAGCTCACTGCTCCACACCCACACCCACACTCAAACACACACCCGCTTCGGGGTCATTCATGGTTAATCAGATTCTTAGATGTTTTCTGTTATGGATATGTAAAATTAGAAGAAGGAAATGACATATCCAAGTTTTTTGAATTTTTAGCGATGCCTGACTTTTCTCCTCCCCCGGATGGGGGAGGCCGGGAGGGGGCTGTACAAGGGCGGCAATACAACTGCTGCTCACCAGGAGAAACATCCAAAGGTTCCCTGGAGATTTTATGTTCGAACTTTCAACAGAAGAAACGCGAAACTTAAGGTACCAATCTGGCACCTTAAGACATGGGGAACATTCAAAGTACCTCCCATTTGCCTTCACAGAGCAAGGCGTGGCAATGCTTTCAGGACTTTTGAACTCAACTGAGGCAATCCGGGTCAACATTGCAATTATGAGAGCGTTTGTGCAGATGCGCCGGCTGCTTGAATCCAATAAGGAGTTTGCCCTGAAAATCGAAGAGTTAGAACGGGCAGTAGCTTCTCATGATGAAGACATCCTGCTGATCTTTGAGGCGATCAAACAGCTGATGAATAAAAAGAATGAACCAATGACGCCTGTTGGATTTAAAATACCTCGGAAAGCCAGGGAATAGCCTTCAAGGTCACAATTTGTGACCTTGAACGTAATTACGGGACAACACCATCCGCAGTCAATTAATTATACATTTTCGGGTGACAATGCCGTCGCCTGCCTTCAACCGGAATAAATAAACCCCTGCGGCGAATGGGGACCTTTCCAGGGTTACGGTGTGAGGTCCGGATAACTCAAACCTGCTGACCAGGGTCTGAAGGGTTCTACCGCATATATCGCAGAATTCTAGGATAACGTAAGAGTCACTCTGAAGCCGGTATGTTACCGTTGTGGTGCTGCTGAAGGGATTCGGACTGTTCTGTTCCAGGCTCATTTCAATGCTATTGTCCTGCGGATGGCTGATTCCCAGGATGGAACTCAGGGTCTTCACGGCATATTCCAACTCAACATCGAGGCTGTCGATATACAGCTGGTCCATCACGGTATCGTTCAGCGGAACCCGGATATCGGGGGTGACTCCCCCGTTCATAGCGCTGTCGCTGTCGACCTGCACCCTGAGGTTCATGTCCACGCTTTGCCCGTAAGGATAGGTGACTCTCAGGTCAGAGGGAGGAGGGAAGAAATAATAGGTCCGTTCCACCATCCCGAAGGATCCGTTGCTTCCGTAGAAACTCACCACTTTCCCCCGGCCTGTCTTTTTCAGCATCATGGGTATCCCTTCCCCGCTGCTGATACTGCGCGGGTTCACCATCACCACCACGGGTTTGCTGTAATGATATCCCTGAGGTTCGCTGTAGAGCGATCCATTCGGATAGTTAAGGCGGTACACGGGTTTTAGCGTGATCGGGTCAAAATGGGTGATGGGTATAGGCAAGATCTCGATGGAGTCGTCGGCCGGGTTGTACCAGGTCTGTAATTCGTAAAGCACAGTATCGGTATGAAAAAAACCCGCGACCGCCGCGGCAAGAGCATCATTGCCTCCGGCGTTTATCCTGAAATCCAGCAACAGTCCTTTTGACCCCTGCTGGTCAAAATTGATCAAGGCGTTTTTGAAGTCGTTGTATTTCTGTTTCATCTGGGCCGAATCCCCTGCCTCATCGGTCATTTTGATATATCCGTAGCCAGAGGGCTGCAGGATACGGGGAAACACTCCCGACACCGGTTCGACCGGGTACATGGAAGTCTGATCGTAGGTGAGGTAATGGTCATCCACGGCAGTCATGGTGGCCGTCACCGGATTGCCACTGCCCCTGTTCAGGAATTTTATACTCAGGGTCTTTCCCTTGGGCGCCCTTCCAATCATCCTTCCCTGGTTGATCTTTTTAAACTCCAGAGTGGCCGGGATCATCTCGGCCCAGAGAACGGGCAACGTATCCAGGACCTCCTGTGCAGGCCGGCCGTTCAGTTCCAGGATGGTCGCTCCGAAGCCCATGCCGGCAAGGGCGGCAGGAGATCCCGGGTTCACCAGCCTGGCCTCCTGCCTTCCGTCGTCGAGGCGGGTGAGGGCAAAGCCGTAACTTCCCCCGATCTGGAAGTATCGGGCCCTGGCCTGGATGCTGTCCCAGCCATGGCGGAATCCCACATGACCATCGTGCGTGAAGTCATAATAGGATTGGAGGGCAATGTAGAACGCTACTGAATCTCCCGAGGCCGAGGCAGCCAGGATCATCGGCCTGATCCTGGAATTCACTGCATTCCAGTCGATTGATTTCCACCGGGTGAAGGGGTAATATCGTGAGAATACCTGGTGCATGGAATCATAGGCCTGAACAAAGCCGTTCTGCTGTGAAAGGGCCTGGGAAGCCTTGGGATCAGACTGTGATGAGGCCATAAGGGTAAGCAGGTAAAAAGCGATCAGAAAAAATATCCTTGTGTTCATAGGCTTGGATTGAAGTAATACGCATTACCAGGCACTTATGCAAATATATGTCAATAAAGGATACGTAGGCTGCTCGAAAATGATATGTGAATAATCGTTTACACCCGCTCCCTCATCCGCAGTCAAAAAAATATTTCCTAAGTTTACATCTTATTGATCCCCCTGAATGAGGCAATATTTATCCTGCTTTGGGTCGTATTAATAGTCGCCGTTGTCACAAACAAATCAGTTAACGATCAAACAAAATGAAGTACATTTTTGAAATACTCTGGATATGCTGGTTATTATCAGAGATCCTTCTGAACAGGCTGGTACGGTCAAAAAATCACGATTCAAAGGAGGTGGACAAAAATTCGATGAACCTGATCTGGATTGCAATTGTTGTTTCAATGACCCTGGGAATTTTAAGTGCAATTTATTGGTCTGTACGGATTATTCCTTCAGGTATTGCACTTTACCTGGGCTCGGGTTTGATCCTTGCAGGAATGATCATTCGCTTTGCCGCGATCAGGTCACTTGGAAAATTCTTCACGGTTAACCTGGGAATCCAGAATAATCACCATCTGATCAAAACCGGCTTTTACAAATACGTTCGTCATCCGTCCTATTCGGGCTCTTTGTTGTCCTTTGCCGGGTTTTGCTTAAGCCTTGATAACTGGCTGAGTTTATTGATCATCATGGTCCCTGTAATTGCGGCTTTTATAAACCGGATCAATATTGAAGAAAAGCTTCTGCTGCAGCAATTCGGATTAGAGTATGAGGAGTATAAAAGAAAGACGAAGAGGTTGGTCCCGTTGATCTATTGAATTTCTTCAAATCATATTACGCCGGGATTAACACTATCATCCCTGGATAAAATTAAAAAATTTCGATTAAGCATGCTATGTATGTTGGATAAAAGATTATTTGATATATTGGGTGATTGATTTTTGACGGGAATTTAATCAGAACATCTCTGGCTTATTCCCGAAGATGGGTACAATTTAAAACTTAGAATATGGAAAAATTGATCTCATGCTGTGGTCTGAATTGCGCTTCCTGCAATGCCAGGATCGCTACGCTTTCAAATGACGATGAACTCAGGCGGCAAACCGCCGAAAAATGGAAGGTGATGTATAACTCGCCGGATATCACCCCCGAAATGATCAACTGTACGGGCTGCAGGGTCGAGGGTGCGAAGATCGGACACTGGGCTGTATGCGGAATGCGGACGTGTGCATCTTCGAAGAATTTCAATACCTGCGGACAATGTGATTCCCTGCAAAGCTGCGATACCATCAAGCCGGTGCTTCAGTTTGCACCTGATGCGGTGGAAAACCTGAAGTCGGTGAATTGATCTTCCCCGGCATTCCTGGATTCTTCACTCGGGCTTCGCCCAGAAGACATCAGGATTGTTGGTCTTGTAATTTATAAAAGTGACACCTGATTTCTGGGATGTGTTTTCAGTGCGGCGTGGGATTTGGTTATAAGCATCCAGCGGCAGCAGTTCGATGTAAGCAAGCTTCTTGCCGATTGCCCGGGTTTCAGCATCGTATTCGCTGGATACCATGCATTCTATCCTGTACAGGTTTTTCGCCATGTAGTTGTAAAGGTAATCTCCTTTTGTGGTGCTTGTTTGCCTGTTCCAGTTGGCATCGGGGTTCAGAATCAGGGGCTTGCCGCTGATGATACGTTCCCTTACTTCGGCCAGGCCCAGGAGCTCCCCTTTTTCGTTCATAACATAAGCATCGTTGGTGGGATCTATCCAGATCCATTTGCCAAGGTCCCGGGCGTAAACCATGTTGATCACGTGGCAATCGTCGAATACCGAATCTTTAGGCATGCAGGTCACAAATCGCGATTTAAACCCGAGCGAGAGGTAACATTCGTTCAATGCTATTGCAAGACCCCTGCAGTTGAGCCCCCTGTGATCGGTTTTGCAGACCCCTATCATACTCATGGCATTCTTTACAGGGGGATTATTATGGTTTCCGTCATGCGGGATCAGGAAATGTATCCAGTGTAAAAGATTGATGATCTTCGAGACCTCATTTCCCGTGCCGGCAATGGAATCAAGCTTAAAGCCGGTCCTCAGCGCCATGAGGTTGGAGTCGCTCGCAGCCTGGTAAGTGAACTTCGGGATATCTGATTTTTCTGCGGTATTGTATTTTGAGGCATGTTTGAGGATTTTGAGATACTGTGGCTGGCACATAATCCTGGTCCAGGCCGAATCCTTACCATTGAGCAGAATGACGAAATCGCAGGGATGACCGGCCTTTACTTTGAATGTGATCGAGTCGCAATCGGTATAAAATGTGACCTTTTTATCCTTGTTCAGTGTAGTATACACATCGGGACGTAATTTGGGATTGATGAGCCAGGTTTTCTTTTTCATTTCAGACCCATCTCTGATATCGACGGTATCGGATTTGGCTTTTATCAAAGGTAAATGGCGTTGTGCTCCAAGGAAAATCGATGGGAGTAAAAAGATCAGTGTAAGATTGATTGCAGGTAATTTCATATAACAAGGGTTAGTTTGTATACTGATATCATTGATGGAAAACCAATTTTAATCCCGGTTTTGCGGAATACCGTGTAAATGACGTTTGTCCGGCGGAATTGTTACTTCGTTCCGCTTTATTTTATAAATATTTTTTCAATTACCGCCACTTCAACTTCGGGTTCAGACTAGTTCTATCTGACTGGCTATCTGCAAAATGGAAGAATATTGTGTGTTTTTTAATATACCTCATTTTCCACTGGCATAAATGCAAACCATTTATACTTTAACACTATACGGTAGCGTTTTATGAATTCAAACCGAGTTTAAAACAATAGATCATGAAAACTAAAGTAAATGCAATTCCAAAAGGATATCATACACAAACTCCTTATATTAACATTAAAGGAGCTGTGGCAGCTATAGAGTTCTATAAAACAGCATTTGGCGCAAGGGAAGTCGAAAGAATTACGATGCCCGACGGAACCATCGGACACGCAGTGATTGAGATCGGCGATTCAAAGATCATGCTCGCGGAAGAGAACCCTATATGGGGGAATCTGAGCCCGATTTCACTGGGTGGTTCACCGGTCTGCCTTTGTTTGTATGTTGAAGACGTTGACGCAGTATTTGCCCGGGCAATAAAGGCAGGTGCAAAGGTTACCGGAGATATGGATGTAAAAGACCAGTTTTATGGTGACCGTACAGGTAGTCTTACCGATCCTTTTGGTCACAAATGGTCGATCATGACCCATATAGAGGATGTCTCCAATGAAGAGATGCAGAAAAGAATGGATGCGATGTTTTCAAAAAGCTGATTACCGCAACCCAAAGGAAAGACTTTTATTCCTTTGCAGTTTTGATATTTCCTGCCCGTTCACATTGAATACCGACAAAGGGCTGTAGCCAACGGATGTCAACAGTTCGACAGTGAGGATATTTTTTACCGGGATTGACCTTTTCTGCGACGACAACCTCCCTGGTGGTTAAATCCTGAACCCAGGCTACCAGTTCATAATCAGTTAGCAGGTCGCCATCCCAGGCAGGATTTAAAGTGAATGTTAAAGGAACTGTAACCTGGGGTGTTTCCCCATACCTGTCTACAATAACAGACAGGTTATAGAGGTCGCCCACCCGGTTTCCGTCGCCGTTATGATTCTCTACGACAGCAACCTGTTGGCCGTTTTCAACGAAGTCATCCACCTCCATCGCAGCTCCGGGACAGTATCGGCACCATGTACCGGTGCCGATCTCCAGTAAAACGTATTGTCTGTTGTGGGTATAAGTGTAAACTGTTTTAACAAAGGTGTCATTGGAATGATCCATGTCTGAAGCTAAGGAAGTATATATCTCATTGTTAGAATAATTATAAATTTTGCAGATCACATGAAAGCCAGTTTCCGTATTTAATCCGGCAGCCGGGTTGCATAGGAATGTCATCCTCAGTAACTTTATTCAGCAAATAAAATAACCTACGGATTAAGAAAATTTTATACTTTTAAAACTTGGTATTGTGAGTTCAGCTGGTTCAGGGCTGCTGTTTCCAGCGAAAGGATAAATTTTAGATTTAGTAATCATTGAATAAAAAAAGGAGGAACTTATGCGTTCAACAATTTTTACAAAAGTAACGGTGTTGGTTCAGGTATGTTTTGATCTTTCAGTGTCGGCTGTTCCGAAGGCATTCGACACAAAAACCGGATCCGGGCACATCTGGCAAACCTGGAAAAGGGTGAAATAGTAGTTCGGGTTAAAACCACTTAAATCATATCACAATGGATAACTCAGAACCTGAAGTAAATTACAATATTAATCTTAAGGAGTTATCCACAGGCCAAGGGTTCCCGGGACTCTCCCGAACGCATTCCCAAAAAATAATGATACAGACGAAAAGCAAAGCAAATTGTTCCTGGTTAGACGAAAGCTGTAAGCCGCTTTTGTTGTTCCTTCTTCTCTTCAGTGTTGCCTGCTACTCCCAGAATGAAGCCCGATTCAAAACAGCTGAACACGAACAAGCGGGCATTTCCTTTGAGCGCCTGAATCAGCTCAGGCCTGCCATGCAGAAATACATCGATGAACACAAACTGCCGGGGTTGATCACCATGGTGGCGCGCCATGGTAAAATTGTCAGTTATGAAAAATACGGACTGATGGATGTTGACAAACCCATGCAGTTCAATACCATTTTCAGACTTGCATCCATGACCAAGCCCGTTACCAGCGTGGCTGTTATGATGTTGTACGACCAAGGTTACTTCGGATTAGATGATCCTGTTTCAAAATATATTCCTGAATTTAAGGATCTGAAAGTGTTTTCTTCATTGGATAAAGATGGATTTCATCTTGAAGCGCAGAACAGGCCAATGACCATCAGGGACCTTCTGACGCATACCTCCGGTTTGGGCAGCGGCTGGGGGGATAGTCCTGTTGATTCTTTGTACAGGACTTCAAATCTTTCGGGAGGCACTTTACAGGATATGATTAAAAAATTAGCCGACATCCCGCTTTTATACCAACCCGGGACAAGATGGATCTACGGCAGGTCAACAGACGTTCTGGGATATTTGGTTGAAGTTATCTCAGGCAAATCCCTGGATGTTTTTTTTAATGAGAACATTTTCATTCCTCTGAACATGGAGAATACCGGATTCTATGTCCCTAAAGATAAATTATCACAGCTTGCTGCAGTTTATTGTCCTGATGATTCTCTGGGATTAAAAGTCATATTTCCCGACACAAGTGATATTTCCAGGCCACCGAAATTCTTGTCAGGCAATGGAGGCCTTTTTTCAACAGCCGTAGATTATATGGTCTTCTCGCAAATGATGCTGAATAAAGGGGAATATAAGGGCAAGCGGCTCCTGAAGAGCCAAACGGTCGATCTGATGACCGCAAACCATCTGACCAACGAGATCATGCCTGATGATGACTTTTTGGGACCTATAATGAAGGGGATGGGGTTTGGTTTCGGTTTTGCCGTATTGAAAGATAGTACGCGGCAGGATTGGCCTGGCTCCGTTAATTCATACTGGTGGTCGGGTTCTGCAAACACCTGTTTTTTCATTGATCCGGAAGAAGATCTGATCATGATCCTGATGACCCAGTTTGTTCCGAATTTTTATTATCCGGTCTTCAGGGAATTCAGGGAATTGGTTTACAGGTCGGTAATTGATTGAATAATACATTTAGTCTCCCCCGGAGATTGAAAATTATTTAAAAGAACTATTTTATGAAAAGAGGTTTCCTATTATTTTTTACAGCCTTGATATTCCAGGTTGCAGGAGCACAGGACTGGAAATGGCTTAATCCGTGTCCGTCAGGGTTCATGTTATACTCGGTACATTTTGCGGATACCAGTACAGGGTACTCCGTGGGTGACCGGGGCGCCATTGTAAAAATCACCGATGGCGGTAACACGCTGAAAGGCCAGAATTCCGGCACCTCCGTTTTATTAACCTCAGTTTTTTTCACCGATCCCGATCATGGCTGCGTGTCGGGCGAACAGGGGCTCATCCTGAACACTGCGGATGGAGGTACAACTTGGACAACCCGCGAATCGGGAACGGGTAACACACTCCACGCTGTCTGCTTTTTTCCTCAAAAAGGAACAAAAACAGGTTTTGCAGTCGGCTATGATGGCACCATCCTGAAAACAACCGACGGAGGCACAAGCTGGACAAAGCAAATTTCGGGGACTCCGAGGACTTTGTATTCCGTTTGTTTCCCCCGTCAGGATACGGGATATGCTGTCGGTGACTGGGGTACCATCTTGAAAACCACCAATGGCGGAACCACCTGGACCCAGCAGAATTCAGGAATAGAGCGGGAGTTGACTTCCGTTTGTTTTCTTGACGCAAATACCGGCTATGCACTCGGACACCACGAGTTTTACAAATCTGTTCTCGACACCATAAAGGCCGACACAAGTTACATCCTAAAAACCACCGACGGCGGGAATACCTGGGCATTACAGGCAAAACTGCAACCCTGCAATTATTTTTTCCTTTCCATTTCTTTCACCAGTCCTGATACCGGTTACATCGTGGGTACCAACGGCAAGATCTGGAAAACGACTGACGGGGGGACCATCTGGAATGAACGGGATCCTGCGAATACAAAGCAATTCAATTCAGTCTTTTTTATTCCGGGGGCGGGATCAAAAACTGGTTATGTGGCCGGCGAGTCCGGCACCCTGCTCAAAACCACCGATGGGGGAACTTCATGGACCAGGCTGGTGATCGGAACTGTAAACTGGCTGAGATCAATTTGTTTTACCGACGCCAATACCGGCTATATCGCCGGTGAAGGGGGCCTCGTCATGAAAACTACCAACGCCTGGGTCGATTGGACCATTCAAAGCACCGGAATAGACCAGATGCTGTGTTCGGTCAATTTTCCAACCCGGGATACAGGTTACGCGGTGGGCTGGAATGGAGCCATGGTAAAGACTGTCAACGGAGGGTTGAACTGGACCATCCTGCAACCGGGGATTTCAAATTCGCTGAATTCCGTTTTTTTTGTAAATGGTATGACCGGTTATGCTGTCGGCAGTGAGGGCATATTACTCAAAACCACCAACGGGGGAACCACCTGGGTTGTTCAGCCAACGGGTACCACCTGTGAACTTAATTCCATTTTTTTTACCGATATCAGTACTGGATACGTGGCGGGAAATTCAGGAACCATACTGAAAACCAACGACGGGGGGGGAAACTGGGTAATTCTAAACCCAGGCACCTCTCTGCACCTGTGTTCCGTTACGTTCACCGGTACTGAAACCGGCTATGTAGGCGGGTGGGACGGCCTGATACTCAAAACCACCGATGGAGGCGCCTCCTGGAATGCTTTATCAACAGGGGTATCTGATCCCATTTTCTCGGTTTGCTTCATCGGTGCCAATACCGGTTTTGCGGTGGGAGGCTTTCTCCTGTTTAACGGCATCATCATAAAGACGACCGATGGAGGCGCCACCTGGACAAGACAGGAACGGATCAGCAACCTGCTGAGCGGTATTTATTTTACCGATGTCAATACAGGTTATGCCGTGGGTGAAGACGGTGTTATCCTGAAAACCACTAATGGCGGTTCGGGTTTTACGGATTTACCGGGAGGTAACAACAGCTTGTTGCTTTATCCCAATCCTTCACATGAAACCGTTGTCATTGAGCTGCCCGAGACTATCGGTTTCAATAAAGCTCAACTCTCTCTTTATAACGCGAAAGGACAGTTGATCCTGCGCCAAACGATGCGTCAGAAAAAGACCGAACTGAAAATAGAGGGTCTTGCCAGGGGGATATATGTGATTGCGGTGGTTATTAACGACAAGAGTTGCAGCGTCAGGCTTGTGAAGGATTAATTTGTTACTTCGCTACTTCCTTTCTTTATTCTGTCGGCGATTGTAACTCTTTGACAACAACTTTGATTTGCTGTTCATTTCCAACAATCCATACTTTATCGTGTGTTTCAAATATAATGTCCGATTCAGGATTGACAAGATGTTCCCCGTTTCTTTCAATTCCAATGATCAAACCCCGGGTTCTTTCACGGATCCCGGATCCGCGTATACTCTGGCCGACAAGTTTAGCATGTTGCTTTATTTTAAAATGATGTAGGGCAACATTTTGTTTTGCACGTTCTTTAACGGACCCAACAGAGGGGATATCAAGAAATTTTTTAAATTTATTGAGCTGCTCTTCGTCTCCTATGACAGAGATCTTATCATTAGGATAGAGATGATTATCCCGGTTTGGGACAGGTATTTCAAAATCGTTCCGTTCAATCCTGATGATATTCACCCCGAAATCCTCCCTAATTTTCGTTTCTGCCAATGTTTTTCCCACGTAGGGGGACAGAGCACTTAACTCAAATTTGGCAATATGCATATTCCATGGGGTAAGAATTAAATTCGGATTTATTGTTTCCGATTCACGCTCATTATAATTGGAGACGAACCTCGTCTCAATCTTCCAGTAAAAGGCTTTGAGTTTTTTAAAGAAAAGTACAAAGATAATGCAGGCGATAATAATTCCCCAAAAAGCAACCTGGGGTGAAAACAAATGATTGAATAAGGAGATTAAAAAAAACAGCGCGAGGGCAATTCTTAAAAGTCGCAACAGAATCAGCGGACCCCTTCTGGAAGCATTTCCCATACCTTTGCATAAGCATGAAGATAAGGCCGGCGAAAGGCAAGCGCCCACAAAAATGGTGATAAGATAGCCAGTGTAATGATCGTCGTAAAAAATTTATGCCAACTATAATCCGAAAAAAGGAGCTCAAGGTATTTGGTCCCCAGCAGGATGATAGTAATGATGATCACCGAAAAAATAAGTACGTTGATAAAAAAGGATGTCAGCAATTTTTTCCAATCGCCACTCCCTGTAATATGCTGTGCATCGGAGTCATAATTTTTTAAAGCAGTCTTCCACCTCCCGGGAAGGATCGCATCTAAACGGTTGGTGACAGGTTGCGATAGACGTATCATATATGGTGTGAAGAAGGTAGTAAGTACAGACACTGCCACGGCTACCGGGTATAAAAACTCGCTTGTTACATGAAGTGTAAGTCCCAAAGCGGCAATAATAAAAGAAAACTCTCCGATCTGTGAAAGGCTCATCCCTGACCGGACTGCAATCCTGACAGGCTGACCGGAAGTAAGGGCGCCCAAGGTAACAAAAATCGGTTTGCCAAACAAGAGCACCAGGGTGGCGGCAACAATCGGGATGTAATGTTTTATAAGCATCTGGGGGTCTATCAGCATGCCGACCGACACGAAGAATATGGCGCCGAAAAGGTTTTTTATTGATTTCGTAATGTGTTCTATTTTCTCTGCTTTCGTTGTTTCAGCTAAAATGGATCCCATGACAAAAGCGCCTAACGCCGAAGAAAAGCCTACATAGTTTGCCAGCCAAACCATCAGAAAACATAACGCAAGGGAGATGATCAGAAGAGTTTCATCATTTAGCAATGATCTGATCTTTCTGAAAAGAGTCGGTATGAAAAATATCCCGGCCACAAACCACAGGACTAGAAAAAAGGCCAGCTTCAGTACTGCGTTAATCATTTCGCTTCCGGCAAAGGTCCGGCTGGCAGCCACGGTTGAAAGCAATACCAGTAACAAAACAGCTACCAGGTCCTCAATAACCAGTACTCCAGTCACGATGCCGGCAAATTTTTGATTTCTAACCCCCAATTCATCAAATGCACGGATGATAATAGTAGTGGATGCAATGGCAAGGATCCCACCCAGGAACAGGCTATCCATAAAACTCCATCCCAACAATTGACCCACGCCATAACCCAACAGTAAGGTTAGCGGCACTTCTGTAATTGCCGTAATAGCAGCCACGCCGCCGACCTTCAGTAATTTTTTGAAGCTGAATTCAACACCAAGGCTGAATAAAAGAAAAATGACCCCGATTTCGGCCCATGTTTGAATGCTTTCACGTTCAACAACCGTTGGGAACAATAAAAAATTCGGCCCGACAAAAAAACCGGCAATAATATATCCCAGGACAACCGGTTGTTTTAATTTTTTAAAAATAAGTGTAACCAGTGCAGCCGTGCACAAGATTAGCGCCAAATCGTCTATGAATACCGGTAATTGCAGCATTTTTTCTTTAAGAAAATATCATTATGGGTTAGTGCTTTCTTAATATCGATGACCGGATCATTCCCAGTTATTTATTCAGCGAAGTTCAACATTTTTTTGTAAAAACTGGTATGGGTTGGGCAGTTTTACCATTTTACCATGCTTGCTATTTTGCATTTGCCTTGTACACTTAAATGTTCAATTATCTATCTTGCATTGATATTTGCATCAGAATAATATTTGCTAATTATTTAAAGCCACAGTAATTTAAGTCCTATCATCCATTAATCATCGATTATATGACTCAGTTTTTTTTCGATCAGCCATCTTTCCGGCCCGATATATCCATGGTCAGGGAGCGATCGCGTTATGATGTCATCGTTGTTCTCGGGGTATGAAAAGTGATTGACGCAGCCATGGGGTTCTTTAATTTTTTGGATTATAAAGGTGTTTTATTGTATTTTTACTTCATTATTAACCTTAAAATCAGGTCCTATGATTAAAAAATTAATTCTTGCAACGCTTGCAGGATCTGTCGTACAATTCCTGCTTGGGTGGCTGGTCTATGGCCTTTTGTTGGCGAATTTTATGAATTCCCACACAACCCATTATGACGGTCTGATTAAGGATATGAATTCCGGATCCTTTGTTATCCTGATTTTTATATCCGGGCTGGTTATGTCCTTTTTAATAACCTTCATTTTCCAACGATGGGCAAAATTTGACAACTATATTAAAGGACTGACTGCAGGTATGCTCCTTGGCTTTTTTATTGCTCTCGCCTATGACTTGTCCTCACTGGCTATGATGAATATGATTTCCGTTAGTGCAATGGTTGTTGATGTCATTGCCAATACTGTTGTTGTAGGCATTGTCGGTGCTGTAATTGCATGCGTTCTGGGCTTTAAATCAAAAAATGTCCCGGCCGCCCAGTGATCTTGTCATAATTTAACAATATCGCCATGACAAAGTATAAGATGTATTCCCTGTTTATCATGATTTCTGGTACTTTTCTTTTTTGCTTACCTGTACCTGGACAATTTATAACAATCGCCCGGAAGATAAAATCTAAGCATACCAGCCAGTCGGATGTCGCAACAGTGACAATTGAAGTAAAAACTTATCGTGTATACCAGGCCATAATCGATACGCTGTCATCCAATACAAAGTTTAAAATAAACACCTGTGACAACGTAAAACACCTTGTAGAATTCACCAATGGAACGATCCCGGCTTCTATAAAGGTTGACTCTCTTTCAAACGGGTTTTCGCAGATTACAGTTAGTTCAGCCCATTCCGACACTTCACCAAAGCAAACTACTGATATAGCCGTTGATGCTATAATTGCTGTATGCCATAAAGTTGGTGTAAAATGCACGCTTGACGAAGAATAGATTTCACCCATTCATCATGCAAAAAATTCCCCGAAAATTTATCACTATCCCGCCTGCGCTTCTTGCTGTTGCCGGGTTCACAGGATTTCGCGACACGTCTCCCGCCAAGACTGAAACACATCCGAACATTCTGCTGATCATGGTGGATCAGATGCAGACCCCGCCGGCAGGATACGGATCCGATGAGGGTGCGGTTCAGGATTTAAAAGAGATCCTTGGCTTCCGGCCGCTTTCTACGGGAAATTCATACGCCCGGTTTTTCCCAGGTCTGTTACGCTTGCGGCAAAACGCGGTCGTCTTGAAAACGCACTATACGGCTTCTGCCGCATCAGTACCAAGCAGGTCCTGTATCATGACCGGTCAATATCCAACGGTTACTGGCGTCACCTCAACGGACGGGTTATTCAAGTCGACCGATGATGTACCATTTCTTGACAGCATTGGAACGCCGACACTTGGGGATTGGTTCCGTGCTGCCGGTTATGCCACCCATTATTTTGGGAAATGGCATGTATCTGATCCCAGGCCGCCCGGTTATCTTGAGCCCTGGGGGTTTTCCGACTGGGAGAGCTCTTATCCCGAACCTCATGGAGGAACATCCAGCAACTTGGGAGTTTTTCGCGATGTCGTATTCACCGAAAATATCGTGGACTTTCTGAATAAGGAGAAGACTGATACCTCCGGCGTTCCGTGGTTTACCGTCGCCTCACTGGTAAATCCCCATGACATCAGCGCCTGGCCCATAAATTGGCAAGCCCCGGGCGGTAGCGGTGTTGTCCCCTGGCAGGATTATCCCCCTCCGCCATCCATCCCGGCGATGGGTTCCAAAAGCCGGATCGATACCTGCTGGACAATTATTAACGGGGATTCCGTGCAAAGGATCTTCCGGGTCGATCTCAACCCCGACGGGTTTCCACAGAACAATAGTTTTCTGCCGCCGACCTATGATGAATCCCTGGACAATAAACCCTGGTGTCAGCAGGACTATTCCATGAAATGGGGACTCGGGTGGGGGGCAAAAACGGATTATTCCTTTTTCCAGTGGGGTTTGGATATCAGATCACCGCACCCGTTCCAACTCCAGGGTAACAACTGCGCCCCCTGGTCCCTGAGTTATATCCAGTTTTATTTCTATTTACACTATCTTGCCGATCTCCAGATCCGCAAAATATTGCATGCCCTTGATTCCAACAACCTGACCGATAATACTATTGTTGTTTTTCTGTCTGATCACGGGGATATGACTACAGCGCATGGCGGTACGATCCAGAAGTGGCATAATGCCTACGAAGAATCGGTACGGGTGCCAATGGTCATCTCCTCCCCCCTTGTCAATACAAACCAACAGGAGATAAGGGAGATCCTCCAACCTACAAGCTCGATCGATCTTGCTCCCACCCTGCTGGCCCTTGCCGGTTTTAATCCGGATTCGATCGCAGGCATCTCCGGAATTATACCCGACCATACCCCTTCAGCACATTTTGCAGGGGCTGACCTTTCCGGATATATCAAGGGCACAAGTACCGGTCCCGTCATCGGACCCGACGGAAAACCCCGTGCCGGCGTTTTATTCATGGGCAGTGATATGATCACCGAACTTGGCACGGTGAATCCGGGCGAACAGAATAAATCAATCTACAGTTTATTTATTAAAAGAGTCGATTCAACAATCGCTCTCGGATATGTACTGGACACCGGGACGGTTCGTCAACCCAACACCATGAATGCTTTCTGCACCGGTGACTGGAAACTTGTCCAGTATGCTGACCCAAAAGGAATTGAACAGGATCAATGGGAACTTTACTGCCTCACCTATGATCCCATTGAACTAACCAATCTTGTTGATTTTTCCACAGGTACCGTACGGAATGATGTGAGCGTACCCGGCATGACCACCGAGGAACTGCGATTGAAAAATGATTATCTGAGAAATCAGCTCTTCAATGCGACCGGTGTTGCTAAAATTTCCCCTCCGACAAATCAGATAAAGCTTTTCCAGAATCTACCTAATCCTTTTAGCCTGCACACGACTATTCCATTCTATATTCCGGAGGCAGGGCCGGTGCGACTGACCGTTACCGGTCTGACAGGAAAAGAAGTACAGGTCCTGGTAAACACAACACTTTCGGCCGGTTACCACAAATATGATTTTGATTCCGGCCAGCTACCCTCGGGTATTTATCTTATCAAACTGGCTGTAAACTCACATTATGTTGTGAAGAAAACGATAATTATGAAATGATATCAATAATCATCCTTCTCAGAATCCTGCCTGGCGGGCTGACGCCCATTTCTTTACATTGGCAGGCAGACGCTTATTCCGCAGTTCATTGGCCATGAAATCAAAGTAGGGCTCGGTGTGCTTATAAAACATTTTAAAGCCGTGACAGAGATAGTTCAATCCAGGTTCTCCGTCGGATGTCTTTACAATACGATTTTTAGGACATTCCCCGTTGCAGAGGTCAAGGAATTCACATTTCCTGCAGTAAGCAGGCAGTGTGTCAAGCTTGTTCCGCCCAAACTGTTGTTGAAATGGAGAATTCATTAAGGTCAGTAATGATTTTTCGTTTAGGTTACCGAGCTTATATCCGGGAAAAACAAAATGGTCGCATGAATAAACATCCCCGTTATATTCTACAACACCTGCATTGCCACATGTTTTTGCAGACACACAAACTGCAGGAGGTACATGCATCCAGTTTTCAAGGACACAATCGAAAGTGAGCACGAAAAAGTCGCCGACATCTTTACGAACCCATTCATCAAATATCCGGATAAGGAAATTTCCATAATCGACCGGATCAACCGTCCAGTCTGTGACTTCAGCATTTTTCCCGGTGCAGGCAGGTAATATTTTTAGTTCATCGGGTTTCGCTGCAGGATCGATCCATTCAACAACCGGAAGAAACTGCATATACCGGCTGCCAATATTTTTTAAAAATCCGTAAACCTCTTCCGGGAATTTTGAATTGTAATCATTAACCACCGAAAGTGTATTGAACTCGGTTTTGCGTTTTACCAGTAATTCCAGGCCTTTCATGCATTGCTTAAAACTGCCCTGGCCGTTCCTGTATATCCTGTAATGATCGTGGCAATGTTCGGGGCCATCGATAGAAAGTCCGATCAGGAAATGATTATCCGTGAAAAAGCCGCACCAGTCATCCGTCAGTGTTGTACCATTGGTTTGCAGAGAATTCTCAATCACTTTACCCTCGCCATATTTTTTTTGCAATTGAATAACCTTCCTGAAGAAATTCATACCTCTCATGACCGGTTCTCCGCCATGCCAGGCAAAAAGAACGACCGAATCCTGTGAGGAATAAATAGTCTGTGCAATATATGTTTCAAGTAGTTTTTCGCTCATTACTTTTTGGTTCGGCTCAACGGGATAGAGTTTTTCTTTTTCAAGATAATAACAATAGATGCAACTCAGGTTACATGTCGAGCCGATGGGTTTGGCCATCAGGGAGAAGGGGAGCTTCATAGTTACAGTTGCATTCATGCTGTTTACAAAATTCGAAAAATTTTACGAGCCCCGCCTATCAATAAATTAAAAATGGCAAGACAGTGTTCCGGTCATGCTCATCAGTTTGTCAATTCGCGCCAGGAATATTAACTCTGAGACGATAAGCAAAGTTTTTGAGATGCATAGAAAAATGCATCGGCGAAAGGAGCATTAACATTGCCGGATAAAACTCAGTATTAACCTAAAACGTAATGTCATGAAAAAAGTAATGTTCCTTATGATGTCCTTTCTTATCTTGCTGGCAGGGTGTTCGAAAGATGATCCTTTTTCCGTTCCGGGAGAGAAAGTCTGGAAAAAAGTACCGGTGACAAAGTCCATGACGGTCACTCTATTATCCATCCCTGATTTATCCAAGCCACATGTGGAATGCCTCCCTGAAAATTCACATGTGTTCCTTTCCGGAGGTGGCTCAGTTCAGGGAAATGTTTCCGAGATCGGAAATGTTGTCACAAATGAAAGTCAATGGAGGGTTAACAGTTGTGAAACCGGATCGGGAAAGGGTCAGTTAAAAGAGTCTATAAGTGGCAGGATAACTGGGGTCTCAGGTGATTATTGCACGTACTCTGGAACCATTATCATTGATTTTTTCAATAATACACTGATGGGCACCTTATATATTGAAGGTGGTTCCGGGAAATTCTACATGTCTTCCGGGGTGGTCGAAATTGAAGGCCAGGTCAATGTATCATCAAGCACCTGTTCGTGGACCGGGACAGGATCCATAACGTTGAGGATGTAATAAATGAAAGTGCCGGAGAAATATCCATCACTTTCATTTATCTTTATACTTTAATATGATCGAAGACCTTGTGGTATGGCGAGTATTGCTTTTGAGAGAATGAATCAAAAATTGGAGAATTTCCTCAGGTATCCCGGAATCGACCAGAAGGGCCTGATGCAGCGTAAAAATAACTTCATTGCCACTTCGGCAATAATATGTCAGGTGATTTGCCTTACAGTATTCGTGATGATCGTAGCACCCAAACTCGTCATCCTGATCACATACGGGCCGGCTCTCCTTGCTCTTATGTTCACCAACATTTTCATTGATAAGTTCGCTCGTCGGAACATGTCAAAGTATATGTTCATAAACCAGTTCATTCTTATATTGTTGACCTTCGTAAACATCTTGTTACTTGGAGGTATCCCCACTTCAGGTGGACTGATAATGGTAGGGATTGCAGCTTCCCTTATGGCTATATCAGGGGAGGAAATAAGGGCTGCCTATTGGCTTTATGGCACTTATATCATCACACTTGTACTTGCAGGCATCCTTCAACCCTGGTTGTCGGTTCCGCCGGCAATGACCACATCTCTAAATATAACTTTATATGTCGCCAACACTTTATGTCTGTCTTTATTCTCATTTATTTTCATGATCAACCTGATAAAGCAGAACATCCGTTACGAGCAGCGTGAAACGAGTCGCCTGAAGGAACTTGACGAGGTTAAGACAAGGCTGTTCACAAATATCACACATGAATTCAGAACACCCCTGACCATCATCCTCGGCATGGCCAATCTTATCAGGGAGAAACCGGACGAATGGATCAGGGAGGGAACCGATAAGATCAGGAACAATGGGAATAACCTGCTTAATCTTGTAAATCAGATGCTCGACCTGTCGAAACTGGAATCAGGCGCGATGCCGGTGCATATTGTACAGGAAGATATCATCAGCACACTCAGGCATTATACCGCCGCTTTTATTTCCATGGCTACGGCTAAACATATAGACCTGAAATTTGTTTCAGGAACAGACCGGTTTGTAATGGACATGGACCATGAAAAGCTTCTCCACATCGTTTCTAACCTGCTGTCAAATGCTTTAAAGTACACCCCTGAAGGGGGCAAGGTCGAACTGTCTGCCGGGTTTACCGGTGAAGGGAAGAAAGAGTTTGTCATCCGGGTTCAGGATAACGGATCCAGTATTGAGGCATCCCACCTGCCTTATATTTTCGATCGCTTTTACCGGGCGGAAGAGAACGGGACCCAGGCCGGTCATGGACTCGGGCTAACCCTGACAAGGGAATTCGTGAAACTGCTGAATGGAAACATAACGGTTGAAAGCGAACCTGGGAAAGGAAGTATTTTCTCTGTCACCTTCCCGGTTTCAAACCAGGCACCATTTCCTAAAATAGGAGGACAAGACGGAAAAACCGATTTTGTGTTCGATCAGCCTCCGATGATCGAAAATGAAACTGTGCTGATGGAATCGTCCTCCATTCAGGATGACCGGCCCATTCTGTTAGTAATCGAAGATAACCCTGACCTGGTTCAGTACCTGACGGCATTGTTATCAGGAGAATACCGGATTAATATTGCCTGGAATGGCAAGGATGGGCTGCATAAGGCTCTCGATCTGATCCCCGATATTATACTCAGCGATGTGATGATGCCTGTAATGGATGGCATTACCTTGCTTGACAAGGTGAAGAATGACATGCGCACCAGTCATATTCCTGTCGTCATGCTCACGGCAAAGGCAGATATAGATTCAAAAATAGAGGGTCTGGAAAGGGGTGCTGACGACTATTTGGCCAAGCCGTTCAATGAGGAAGAACTACGAATCCGGATTAAAAAACTGATCGAACTTCGCAGGAAACTCCAGCTGAGATATGCTTCAATGAGCATGCCTCCCTCAACGGAAGATAAAGCGATCCATATCGAGGATGCATTTATGCAAAAAGTCCGGCAGGTCATGGAAGCCAACCTGGACGATGACCAATTCGGGATAATCCAGCTCTGCAGATCGGTGGGTATGAGCCGCGCCCAGCTTTACAGGAAATTTAAATCCCTGACTGACAAAACGGTGAACGACTATCTCAGGACGTTCCGCCTGCACAAAGCGAAGGAATTATTGCTCACCACAGACCGTAACGTCTCAGAGGTGGCCTTTGACGTCGGGTTCAAGAACCTTTCCCATTTTAGTAAAGTCTTTACAGAAGAATTTGGTAAAAATCCGAGAGACATGGGCAGGTAACGATTTTTAATCTGTACCAGTGGAAGTATTTATACTTCCCTTAGTGCTGGCCCGACTACCCCTATGCTTTCTTCCAACCAGTTTTCGTTATTATAAATTACTTTTGTAGTATTCTACTCGGTCGAACAGAATGAAAAATCCCGCATCACCGGAAATCAAGAAATATGAGTTTAAGAAAGGACTTCCAATCGAATTCGATATCTTTCGTTTCGAGAACGTTCAGGAAGATTATTTCTTCAACAATTCCTGATAAATATTCATATCTTTACATGTTTCTAAATCAAAACCAAATGAAAATGAAATTAATGTTTACATTGACAATTGTTTTTACAATGGTTTTTGGGGGCATTTATCCTGCTTTCTCCAATTCAAATGAGATAACCGGAGATACACTCATCCGGGTTGCCGTAAAAGTAAATGATACAATCCTGCAGGATTCCCTGTATCTACTGAACTCCACTGCCGGTACCCAGGTAGAGGTGAAACACTTTATGCAATTAATTGGCGGGAGTTTTTATCCCTTCTCGCATATTTTCCATCAGGACGGGATGATGGTTCAATACGGGAGATTCATTTCGTTTTCGAGACTGAACTTTACCGAGGGCTTTGTCAACCTCAAAATGGTACCGACGGAGCCACCGGTATCAACCTGGTTGATCGGTACAGAACATGTTTATTTTGCCCCACTCGCTTTTCTTGGACTGGCTACCGGAGGGACTGTATCTTATGATGCAATTGGAGGGATTCTGGATATTACCGTTCCTCCGCCCATGGAATTCGGATCCATCTTCCCTGCTGCCAGGGATGTGGCCACTGCTTTGCAGGATTCAGGTTACATTGTACAGCAGGGTGAGATCACCCAGGAAAGCCTTATTGACTTCTGCCTGGCCGGATATACTCCCAATGCCAATGGAAACAATGTCGGGGTTCCCTACCTTGGGATGCAGTTGCCGCCTCCGCCCGGGATGGATAGTCTTTTAGCCATCCCTCTCACGTATAACGTCAATTCAGATGAAGCTGTGGTGTTGATCGGTAAAACGCCTCCGGAATGTAAATATTACAGTTACCGGAGTTATCTGGAGAACCGTTTATATAATTTCCCCCCCTCCACAACCCGCACGAAGATCAATGCCAGCTTGGGAGATATGACGAGTTTGTACCGGATGCGACCGGATCTTCCACTCGATTCAATGTTCGGACGGAAAATTGCCCTGATCATGGCAGGAGATAGTTTGGTGGCAAACCGAGTCAAGCATACCATTCTGGCATCGACCCCGGAAATAGCCCCTGAAGATATCTATTTTGATATCATTCCTTCCGCGGGGATGTTTATTTTCGGCACTGGTCCGATGGCGGATTGGTTAAATTTCGCCCACAGGATATCTCTTGTCACAGATACAGCAGCGGAGCGTATTTACATAAACAATCCGCCTTTGGAGATCCTGCGGATAACTCCCATGGAAGCTCAACCACAGGCTTTGTTTGCACTTCGATCCTTTCTGCCCAGGACATGCGGAACAAATGAATATACCCTCTTATCAGACGTAGAATTAATGGAAGAAGGGATCGATAATATGTATCACACGGATTATGAGATGATCTGGTTGAAACCAAGTCCATGGGTGATCGAAGGGTTCGGCGCGATCCAGCAGGGAATGGATGCCCTCGGGGATAATCATGATGCTTTATATATCACGACATCCGAATTCCAATTCAGGGAGAATGATATGGTATTGGTTTACGGGGTGGATCACACACTTACCGGCAAATCGGTTTATAACAATGTGACAATATACGATTCAAAATACATGGCCGGATATGGAGGGATCACTAATACAATGATGGAAAAGAGCGCAAGGCAATTTGTTGCTGATACAATCATAGCCGACCAGCTATATGCCTATTTATTTTCCCGTCATCCTGTTCCCGGAAATCCCTATGTTTATATTGTACCCTCCGATACCAACGGAACCATGGAGGGAATCAATGTAAATGATACGGCTGAAATGGGATTCAGGTTATATGTAAATACCATAACGAAAATTGGGCCTGATCCCATGGAGGTGATCCTTGACCAGGCAGTCCTTCTGCGACCGTTTAATTCCGGCATCGATGAAAAC
>Ga0172367_10002885_pt1 | contig 23028 bp, 40 predicted proteins | sample Lak10m_FD_114542 | JGI IMG/M metagenome (GOLD analysis project Ga0172367, IMG submission 114542) | Freshwater microbial communities from Kabuno Bay, South-Kivu, Congo - kab_022012_10m | ecosystem: Environmental > Aquatic > Freshwater > Lake | place: Democratic Republic of the Congo: South-Kivu... | reverse complement strand
GTTGGTTATAAGATAATGGAAATAAATAATATGGTCTTTTAAATCTCCACCCGCAACAGCATAACTATGAACAAGAATTCCGTCTTTCTTTTCTTCATCTAATTCAATTATGCTCATAGCAAAATAATCTGAACTTGGACTGTTACTAAAACTTGGATCAATAGCTAGTATATATTTCTTATCTTTATCTCCATATATTTTTGATGTTGGAGCATCACCATCTGGTATTGTGCATTCATGCATTTTTTTAGCAGAGAAATAACTATCACTACCATCTGTAAATTGAGCGCAGTATTCTCGTAAGAATCCGCTATGACTTAATCCGCCAGCTTGGGCCTCTTCAATAATAGTTTTATCCACCATCTCTTCTGGTAAAGCTTCATAACCCATTTGACTCACAAAATATGTTGCATCTTTAACAGCATCTTCTGAGTATATATTTGCAACCCATTCTTTATATGTTTTATATAAGTTTTCAAATGTATAACTAGCAGAAGATAATGCAATCATCTTTGATTTATTTGGGAATACCATTCTATCCTCTTCTTTCATTAAGCCTTCTTGAATTAGTTTATCTTCCATTTCTCTGATCTGAATACGCTCTTTCATATTTTGAGGAGCAACTAAGAATGGCATTAATACATTTTTAATAATATCTTCTGGTATAAGAAGAAACTCGTCAAGCACAAGCACATTAGCGCGAAATCCTCGAACTTTTTCACCATTCAGAGGAATAGCCACAATATTACCACCATTAATTTCCCATTCAAATAAATCATTTCTTTTGCTCTTGACTCCAAAAGCTTGTTGTAATAGTTGAGCTTCTTTGCTATTAACAATTTTTTCTAGATTAGTAAATATGTTTCTTGCTGTTCTGAATGTTGGACCAGCAATTAAGATTTTAGAATTAGGTTCAAATATACATTGCAAGAAACAATATACGCTTGCGATAAATGATTTTGAACATCCTCGTCCCCAAACGCACATATTGAAATTTCTATTAAAGAAAGCTTTTAAATTGACCTCTTGATATGGAGCCAATTTAATTCCACTAATTAATTCCGTCGTAATACCAAGATTTGCTCTAAGAAATTTTGCAAGGCTAATCTTAGCTTCTTTGTCCAGCATTGGTCCTTGGATTTCAAGTAGCTGTTTATTAATATCTATAAGATCTTTTTTAGTATATTTTTCCGGACAGTGCCACATACTAAATTATACCTAAATCAACTAATAATTGCAAATCATATTTCTTATGAAAGCAATTACCAGTTAATATTTTAATAAGTAATTCAGAAGCTCTTTTTCTGCCATCAGCAAATACAAATTGTATATTATCATACCTTTGATTCAATTCTCTTACTCTATGGAATATAAACTCTGGAGTAGCTTTAATCTTCTTAGATATATGAGGCAAATAATTAAAAGAAAGAGCATCTGTTAATGACTCCTCGATTAGTACTACAAGATAGTAATTAGCGTTTTTAGCTCTTTCTATCTCATTATTAAATCTATCATAGCCAGCACTTATTGTTCCTATGAAATCTGATAAGTTCTTTCTTTCTATTGCTGTAAAACAGCATTTCTCAAGATCATTAAGAGTATAATCTCCAAAGTCTAATTTAGCAATCTGCTGTTGATATTTAAATCTAAGAGGATTCTGCTCTCTTGTATCTACCATTATTTGATATCTTTCAGATTCTTCGAACTTAATCTCTTCTCCTTCATAGTTATTAAATTTATTTTTTAATCCAATTGATTCACAAACAGCATAATAATTTAATTTGTATTTATTAAAAGTTACTATTGAAGGCATAATCAAAGATCTTAATTCTACTTGAGTAGGCGAATATATTAAGTCTTTGCGTTCTTTTCTTTTAACTAACAATCCCTTTAAGAATTCTTTCAACTCTTCTTGGCCTAGAGTTTTAACATAAGATTTTAGATTATTTTTATTATTGAAATCATCTGTGAAATATTGATCTTTATTTTTAAAATTAATCATTTCTCCAGTTCGGAGATCATATCTCGGATAATATCTTTGATAGTATTCAGCAGTACTTATTTTATGAGCTTTTAAATGCAGATGTAAAAATTTATCTGCTTGAAATAATTCATTACAAATTTTACATTGGACTTGCATTTCATCCGTTCAAGACTTCATCTTTAGATATGCCCATAATTCTAGCCTTTATTTCATCTATGGTACTAAGTCTTTCTACTTCTTTAGCTAGCAATTCTTTACGCATCTCTGCAAGTCTAATCATTTCTTTGCGACTCTCTTCCTCTTTCCAGAGTTCAACAAGATTTAATATTGATGCATTTTCTTTTACTTGTTTGCTAAGTCTTTCGCTTCTTTTAACTTTAAGATCGCTCAATAATTTTTGTTGTCTGCCAACGCTTTGATTGTATTCGTTTCTTGCTGTGCTAATAGCTTCTACAAGAGACATTGATATTTTTTCGCCAGCTTCAACAGCAGAATCTAATTGAAGTTGTAATGCTTGAATTGTCCCTTGAATATTAGAAGATATAACTACTTCTGTAGCAAGCACAATATATTGATCAACTTCTTCTTGAGTTAAATCATTTTTATCAAATGTATATCTAATAAAACTACTTTCAAAGAGCTCTCTTTCGCTTTCGTCTTGATATGTATTAATCTGATGAAGGAATCTATAAGTATGAAGATAACCAATTAAAGATTGTATATCTCTTTTTTGCTTGCCAGTTAATTTTGCTTCATCAATTCCTTCATGAACGTATCTGTTAATTCTAGCTAGACATCTGTTTTGAGTTGTTGGTGGCTTGTAATTTCCTTCTGGTATTTCATTTGGATTAGAATACACAACCTTTGAATCTAAAGTCTTAAGATATTCTCCAACGCTTCTTGTTTCTTGATTTAAATTTGTAAGCTCATTATTTTTAAAAATAATTTTTGCCATTTCAACTGCGGTCATAGTTGGGCAGTTATTACTTATATATTCTTTTTGCTCATCAGTAAGTTCAATTAATCCCTTAGCTTCATATTCATGACTTTTCTTTGGCACAATTTGTCTAGAAGCAAGATAATTTTTAATTAATTTTCCTTGCTGACTTCTACCATCAAATCCTTCACCATATATAAGTTTAGTAAGTTCCGCTAATGAAGGAGGATTAGAAGGACGAGAATTCCATTCTTCTAAAACTTTTTTCTTGTGTTCGTCAGTTAAAATTATATCATTCATCTTATATCGATCTCATCACTATATATGTATTTGCGAACTTTTATCATTATAGCTTTCTTAATATTTTGTACTTGTTTATATCCAGGAGCACGATTTTTTTCATTAGTTTTATAACCCATGCTAGCAGCGACCTGATCTTCATCTTTATGTTCTATATATAAAAGTTTATATACCTTCCATTCAGTAGGTTTAAGAATTTGCTGCATTTTTTGATGTATATTTTTTGCGCTCTCTTCAATATTAATTTTACCATCTTGCATTTCATGAACTTCTTTTGTATGATTCTCTAAAGCAAGAGGCAGTTTTGTATCATGTGCATTTTTTTTATTTTTCTCCCAAGCTGCGTAAAGAGGACAAGAATTGCACTGCTTACCATAGATATTACAATGTTCTTCGTCTTCTGCTGCTGCACATTTTAAACATGGTCTAGAATAATTGCCATAGTTATTACGGATAAGATTTTTAATTTGATTACTAACAATTCTATTAATCCAAGGAGCAAGAGGTTGTTTTGGATCATACATGCTCCATTTTTTATGAATATGTATTCTTAAAATTTGCGCAACATCATCAAAGTCCATCCAAGCAAGTGAAGTTAAATTCCACTTATGCTTTCGCTTGTAGATTTCGATGTTTATTTCGTTGAACTTAGTTTCAAATGTTGGTTTTTTCACGCATCTTCTGGTTCTTCATCATCATAACCATCATCAGAAGCTTGGTAATCTTGATTACCCCTGCGTAAAGTACCTGCTTCTTTTTGAAATTGTTTTAAAAATTCTTCTTTAGAAGTATTCTCATCATTCTGTCTTGGTTCAAAATTTGATTTTTCACCTTTAGCAAGATCTTTGAGTTTGACTCCTTTTGGCTTTTCTATTTCTATATCCCAATTTAAATTGTTTAATTTGGGTTTAGTCTCTTGAATGATTTCGATCTGTGGTTGAGCAGATATTTGTGTTTTTCCAGAGCCTAAATTAGTTCCACATTTTTGACAAAAATTAGGTTTAATATCGCTATATTGTATAGCATTCCCACAGTTACTACAATATATTTTTGGCATATGTAAAATTATATACCTTTAATATATCTTTTTCTAATTTTAAAGTTTATTTGCGTGTATTGGTTTTAGCGGATAATTCTTCAAACTTTTCAATAATATAAGCAAGCACATTGTTTCTCATAATATCATCTGTACCAAACTTAAATGTATGTATACCTTTATCTTTGCTTTTCTTATCCTCAAATAAATCATATACATTTTCAAAACCACTATTTTTGATATCTGATTGTCTTATGTCCCCAATTAATATTAATTTACTAAATCTTCCCATTCTGGTAGTTATTAATAATAGATCATGAATACTTAAATTTTGAGCTTCATCACATATAATATAGCTAGCATTAATACTAAGTCCTCTTAGAAAGCCTACTGGTAATCCTTTGACTCTTTCTTCTTTAAGCAGTCTTTCAACCTGAGATTTAGGCAATAATTCATGCAATTTATCCATTAATGGTTGTAGATATGGATCTAACTTGCTATGTAAATCCCCTTTTAAAAATCCAAGATTATGCGTAGAACTCTCCACAGGGTTACGGATATAGAATATTTCACCTATTTTCTTCTCGTTCAAAGCCTTCAATGCAGAATATACTGATAATAAGCTTTTAGCGGTTCCTGCTGGACCTTTACAGAATACGATTTTTGTCTCTTTATTTTGTATTAATTCTATAAATTTTTTTTGATTATCTGTCCATTGTAGATCACGAACATCTAAGAAACCTTCAATTTTATCTCTTTGAGGAACAACTGGCGACTTATCTTGTGACTTTTGCTTGTGTTTTTTAGACATTAAACTTTACAGCGATATTTACACTGAATATTAAATAATGTGTAAATAAATTAACAATGGCATTTTTGAACGCTAATATCCCTCCAATTGAATGTTTTGTTCGTGGAAATTACTTAAGAAATCAAAAAGACTCACATGATAAATATTTTCCTTGTCTTATTTTTGGAGTAACTAGTTTACCAAGTCAAGTTCCGCTTTTTAATTTTTTAATGGAAGATGGCGGAATATGGTGGCATGCACCAATTAGCGCGTTTTGCACAAAAGAAGGAATACAAGAACAAGATTTACATGAATTAGAACTATGGGATAGTTTTAGTTATCATATAGCAGTTACAAAATTCTCTTTATTTCAAAATAAAAAAATGAAATTCTTATCGAGAAGTGGTAAAGAATATCTTGGCACTTATTTATTTACTCTTGATTGGGCTCATAGTGATTTTAATGAAATTAACTTCGGTTTTAGTGAGCATCCAGATCAACATAAATGTGGTCATGTAATTCAACTGGATAATGGTAATTTTGCTATTCAACCTAATAATCGAATTAGATTATATGATCCTAATTTTGCTACAAAACAAGGACAAAATTTAATTGAAAGAAAAGTAAATACACAGATTTATACAGTAGAGAATTGTCCAAAGTGGGCAACAGAAGACAATGATAACTATGAGTATAAAATAGAGGAGGTAAAAGAATGAAAAAACATATAGCAGTAACAAATAAGAATATTAAAGAAGGCGAATTAGCCAATCCAGAAAACTGTGCAATAGCTCGTTCTCTTAAAGATAGTATTCGTACATTAAAAACTGTTTCTGTTTTAGCAGATCACATTAAGATTAGCTTAAAAAGTGGTAAATCTTATTTCGCTGAAATGCCAAAACAAGGAACAAATTTTATTAAAAGATTTGACAGAGGACAAGCTGTAAATAAAATAGAATTAGATTTAAATTTTGTTTAAATTTAATCTTTAAACATCTCTGGATGTTTTTTACCTTTACGCTTTTTGCTCCAGTCATCCCAATATTTCTTTTTGACTGGGTCTTTTCCGTACATTTTTTTCCTAGCCTCAGATAATTCTTTACTCTGATCGAAAAGGTCTCCTAAACTTCCTCTTTTATTTTTAGTCTTTTCTGAGAAAGATTTAGAGTCTGTTCCCGCATCCATTTTTGTATCAACTCCCATTTGAGGAACAGTAAATATTCTATTCCAAGTCACCCCTTTTTCATCAATATATTCATGCTTATCATGAATGCTTTGAATAATGCTTTTTACTTCTTCAGTTTTGGGATGTTGATAAAGATACTCAGGCATAACTTAATATTGTATCTACCATTTTTTGAAATGTAAATTTTTTCTGAAGCTCTAAGCCTTCTTGATTAACTCTACTTATTTTAACTTTTTCAATAGCTATATCGCAAGCTTTTAGAAATTCATTATAATCAAAATCAAAAATATTCCCTTGATTGAATGGAGAACCTTTTTTAAAGAACATTCCATCATAAGCCTCTGCTTTGCTATTGGGGTTAACAAGTATAGAATTTTTTTCATTTGCCCAACCTTTATAGGCGTGAGCATTTAGAATGACTCCATGTTTGCCAAGGCATAGACTATTAAATTCTGGTAAGCCCCATCCCTCTCCACCACTCATACCAATTATAATATCTCCACTATTTAAATAATCATTATAGATACTATTGTTAGGCATAAACCCTAAAAAATTTATATTAAAATATTTTTTATTATCTAAAAGTGCAGCTAGTAATTTTTGCTGATCTTCCATTTTAATAAAATGATTAAATATAGAACAATTTAAGTAATAATTTTTATTATTTCCATACTTTTCTGCCCAAGATTTAATAATTTTAGCATGATGCTTCCTGCGTTCTAGCTTACCCACAACATTAAAAGTAATTCTATCATTTAGAATATTAGCATTATTTTTTACATGGAAACTATCTTTATCAAATGCCAAAGGGAGATATTCTACGTTATTTAATCCTGCATTTATAAAAACTTCTTTGGTATATTCAGAAGAGACTAACACTTTACTATTATTCTTAATAATATTTATCTCTTGTGGAGTTGGAGAGTCTAATTCATAGAATGTCAATAATATTTGTCTATCACTATAGCTCTCTAAAGAGCCATTCAAGTGCCATAATTTAAAAATAGGATCAGATCTTTTATGATCTTTAAGAGCTTTATTTATACCATTTTGTATCCATTTTGTAAAATCAGAATCGGAGTTGTAGACGCTCAAATCTGCTTGATCTCCAATAAGAAACAGGCAAGGTTCCAGCTTTCTTCTGTAGAATTCTCTAAGAATACCAACTGAAACCTGCCCGAAACTTACAGCATTGACAGGTAAATGTAATGCTAGATTTTTACTCACAGAATATCTTCGTCTTCAGACTCAGATACTGATACAGTAGCCTTCTTCTGAACTGGCTTTGCTTGACTCTTTACTTGAGTTTTTGCAGCAGCGTCAGAATTGCTATTTCTTGGTTCAGATAGATATACTCTAAAATCTGGAGCCTTCTCGTTATCCTTCTTGCTCTTATTTGAGAAGACGACTACTTTGACTTCCTTTTGAGTGCCAAGTTCATCAACCTTAATATATCCGCTTAGATATGTTTGAGTTGCGCTCTTTCTCTTCCAAAGAGCACCTAGCTCTAGCTTTGACCAATCAGTTTTGTTATTTTCACTCATTTTAATTTTGTTCTCCTTATCTTTATATTTTATCAAACAAATCCTTACTTGTCAATTTATTTTTTAAAATTTGCACGCCTTTATTATGAAGATTAATCGCATTTTGAGTGCTCATTTTCATTTTTTTACCAATTTTTGTCCAAGTTTGACTAGATGTATTTTGAAAATATCTCATATTAAATATCTTAGATATTCTATCGTCTCTCAATTGGTCTAATAAAGTTATTATATACTCTTTTAGTTCAACTAAATTACTTGTCTTATCTTCTACATTTTTGTCTATAAGATACTGAAGTTCGCTTTGTTCTAAGTAGATTATGTCTTCTTTTTTATTTATAGCGTTCAAACATTGATATCTGATTTGATTCCCTAACCATGTTGAAAATTTAACTTTTTTATTAGATTTAAAAGACATAATAGTTTTATATATAACATAATCTTTTTGTTGATAAATTTCATTCAAATCTATATTTTTTACATTAAAAGATGGAACATATTTTTTATAGATTTTATAACATAAAGGACTGTGTCTTGCGATTAATATTTTTAAACTATCTTCGCAGTTTTTGTTTTGAACTCTACGAATAAGTTGTAGATCGGTTTTATTTTCTAAATTTATCATAAAATTTTACAAATCCTTTAACTATTTCATTAAGCGAATGATCTTGGATGGCGTTTTGAGTAGGATCAACAGTATTCCATTTTATAGAATAATCCGCTTTAGTTTTTAATTTTTCATTATTGATAGACTCTTCTTCATTTGCTGGAGGAATCTCATCGTCTCCGAACATTCGTGTTATATGAACTAATACTCCAGCATTTTGCTCTTTTAACCAAAAGAACTCATCTTTTGGATAGATATCATATCTTACATCTGTAACAACTGGAATTTTATCACTTCTTAATATATCGTTAATTTTCTTTTGAGCTAAACAAGTCCAGTATGTGCCTTCTGTTTGTTGTCTTTTGATTTTTCCATATTCTACCATTAAACCACGAATTAAACTTTTATCTTTTGTTTCATCTGTAAATACAGATATTCCAATCTTTGATTTTACGAACTCATCTAAATCTTTTTTGAGTTCTTGAGCTAAGGCTACTTGCTCTATTTCTGGTATATATTTTTTTAATATACTAAAAAAAGTATCTTTTCCTGATCTTGCACAACCAGATACGCCAATGATTTTATTAAGCATTAACAGATTTTATCTTATATTTATTTGTTAGTCAAGCTATTCCACTTTAGTTTCATTACCGTTTTCACTTTGCATAGTAGCAATAAACATTAGATTTCTTATATCTTTTTCTGTAATACCTCTAGAATCGCAGTAATCTCTCTTGTCTTTTATTTTATCACAAAAATCATTAATGACTTTGGCTATCATATTACAAGTAAAACCTCCAACATTTATATTTTGTTCAAAAGAGTTTAGTGGTTTTTTTAATATATATATTTTCTTTTTTCCTTGAGTATAACTTTTAATAAAGTCATTCTTCTCTAAATCTTCAAGAGCTAAAATAAAAGTCACCTTGTTTTCCTCTGGTGTTTCAGATAACTGCATTAAATCAATATAATCCGTATCCATTGAAAAAGAATCTTTTTTAGTAAAATGCTCTAATAGCTTATTAGCCGCCTCGACTATAGTCATACATATATATGATATAAAAATACTTGCCTTTTTCCAAAAATTATGCCATAATATTTATATGACGATAATCTTAATCATGGCGACTTTCGTGTTTATTGGTTTATCAGTGAAATCAAAATGAAACGTATCTCTTTTGAAGATATGGCAATGCAGATTGCTATAGTTGCATCTAAAAGATCAGAAGATCCACACAAAAAAGTTGGAGCTTGTATTTTAGATGAAAATGGTAAGGTATTAGGCGTAGGTTATAATGGAATAAGAGCTGGTCAATCCGAAAACGAAACATTTTGGAATGATCGAGATAATAGACGAAACTATATTATTCATGCGGAGGTAAACGCTTTATCTAATGTTGATGTAAATAAGGCGAATTTATTAGCTGTAACATTACTTCCTTGTTCAAGTTGCGCCAATATTATAGCTTCAACAAATATATCAAAAGTAATATATATGGAAGAATATGAAAAAGATAATAATTGTAAAAAAATATTTGAATTTCATAAAATAGATTTAATTCGATATGAATCCTTTAATTAAATTTAAGTCTTTATACGACAAGGGTAAAAAACCTACGAATGAATTTAAGAATTCTATATATAGTATTTCTAGCGGAGAAAGATGTTGTATATCTCCAGGAGAAAGAAAACTAATTAGGACATTTATAGAAATAGAAATACCAGAGGGATATATAGGGTTAATTCTTCCAAGAAAAGAAAATTATATTAGAAATGGACTTTACGCTTTTCAAGATATCATTCTTCCCCAAGAAAAAAAAGAATTGCTTATTATGGTAACTAATGGTAATATGCCAAAGAGTCCTTACATGATGACAGACAATGAAAGATTTCTAGGCGAGAGAACTAGAATAGATATATACATCGGAGATAAGATAGCGAATATAATAATTAACCCAATCGTTTTATTTGATTTCGATGGAAAGGAGTCGAATGATTAAAGTCTTAATACTTACTATTTTCTTTTCAACATCCTATTCTTTCGCTCAAAGAGAAGAGGCTACAATTACAAGAACATTTGGAACTAATAGCGTATATCCACGACAATTTCCTTCAATGACTATAAGAAAAATGAATGAGAACGAATATTGGCTATATGATAGTTTAAACACTAATACCATTTTTCATAGAATTTTTCCTACTTATATAGTCCGCAAACAAAATACCTATACTAGCTCTCAACAATGGGGAGTCTACAGGACAACATCAACGAATAGCGTATATCCAAGACAGTTTCCAGATAGATATATATCAAATCTAGATTGGAGAAAAAATAATCAACAAGAAATAGAAGCACAGAATGTAAATTATAATCGGATTAGCGAAAAAGAAAATAGTATAAATACTAGAGCCACCAGCGAACAAGAAGCTATGAATAACAATAGTTATACGTATTCAAAATCTTTAAGATCTGATGGAAAACAATCATACTCACCAGAGAGGCCAGAATAATGATAGACGCACTTATATTTTCTTTTTTTAATACATTAGCATTATTGATCTGGTTTAAAACCAACGCCTTTATAGAGTATTTTAAATATTTTCCTTTTATAAATAAAATTATCAAAAAATATGATGACTCCTGTAAAGCAGGGCTAGATATTGGATTTATTAATTTTTTAAAATTAAACTATGATTCTTTCTTTATTAGATTGGCAACATGCCCATTTTGTATAAATTTTTGGTTTTCGATTATTACAGCTTTTTTTGTAGGATATAAATTTTTTGCTTTAATTTATATATCAAGTCTGGTATACTATAAGATAGTAAACATATTGTCTAAACATGAGTGAAGAATTAAATAAAGATAAAGATATATTATTGATTGACCACCATTGGGAACTGGTCGTTATTATACATTCCTATAACTTAAAAGGAAATGACGGACAATTTCCAGTTTATTGTGACATCTATCAAAAGGTTGGTCAAAACCCAACTTGTCAATGTAATAAAAATAACATTGCATTTTTAGATAATATAAAAGACAATTTGAACGCATTTCTTTTAGAGGAAGAAGTTCTAAAAATTAAGAAAGAAGAACAAGTAAAAATTATCCATGTAAAGAAAAAAGATGGATCAATTTTAGAATTTTAACATGAAAATACATATAGAAGAAGGGTTAGGATACGATGATATAGCTTTGCTGCCAAACTTTTCTAATATCTCCTCAAGAAAAGAAGTTAGTACAATAACAAAAATTTCAAAGAATAAGTATATAGATATTCCAATTATTCTTTCTCCAATGGATACGGTTTCTTCTGTTAAGTCATGCATTAAGATAAATCAGATTGGTGGAGCAGGAGTTCTTCACAGATTTATGAGCTCAGAAGAACAAGCAAAAAAGGCAAGATATATTAAAGATCAAAGTAATTTCTGTATAAATGCAATTGGTTTAAAAGATTTTCAAGAAAGACTGCCTTTAATATCTAAATATACGGATATTTTCTTTTTAGATACAGCTAATGGATTATCTCAAAATGTAGAAGATTTTCTCATATGGTATAAACAATCAAGTTATGAACAAGATATAATAGTAGGAAATACTTTGACAAAAGAAAGCGTTTATCGTTTAGCTAATTTAGAAGCAGACGGATTTAGACATCTAATCGGTCCAGGTTCTATGTGCTTAACACAAATTAAAACAGGAATTGGATGTCCAAGTGTTACAGGTTTATATTACGCTTGGAAGGCTGTAAGAAATTTTCAACTCGCTAATCTTGATTACTTTAGACATGAGAATCCAAAAGAAGAAAGTAGACCAAGTATATTAGCTGATGGGGGGATTAGAAATCCTAGAGATCTAGTCAAGGCTATTGCTAGTGGCGCAGATGGCGCAATTTGCGGAAGAATTTTTGCTGGAATTGCAGATGTTGTAGACGAAGAGAATATCATAGAAAAAGACGGAAAATTATTCGCTAAATATAGAGGAATGGCAAGCAAAGATGTTGTAGAAGATTACGAATTGCATGACGGAACAAAAAAGAATCTTTTTGTAGAAGGAGACAAAACACTAATCCCATTAATTCAAGATAAGACTTTAGAGGATGTTGTCTATGATTTTGCAAATGGTTTAAGGAGTGCTATGAGTTATCTTGGATTTAGATCTATCGAAGAGATGAGGGGTGGAATTTGGACTAATAAAATTAAAGTGGTTAAAGTGAGCGCAAATAGCATGTACGAAAGCTTTGCGCATGGTAAATAAAATGATAGGAATCGATATAGTTGAAATTAATAGATTTAGAAATAAATCGGATAATTTTATCAAAAAGATTTTTTCTGATAGAGAACTAAAAGAAGTAAAAATGAATAATTTATGTCAAAAATTAGCAGGAAAATGGGCAGCTAAAGAAGCAGCTTATAAAGCTGGAATTTTAAAAATTAATAAAGAGATAGAGATTTTAACTATCAATAATAAGCCACTCATAGTAATAGATGGGAAGAACACCAATCATCTAGTCTCTATTAGTCATGATGGAGACTATGCTACAGCAATAGTATTTAATGATGTTTAACTTATTTAAAAAAAATAAAATAACCTTTATATGCTCGCAGGAAGCTTTTATAAATGCTTGGCCACCTATATACTCCAAAGATGTACAAAGACCTTTTTTAAAAAAATGCAATGAGGAATATAGAGAGCATCAGTTAAAACAAGAAAAGAATATAAGTTGTCCATTTCAAAAACATAGAAATACCTCAAAATGCGATGGTATAAGAGATATGATTTCTTGTGGATATTTAATTAGATTACATAGAGATATAAGAATTTCTACGAATGGTGATGGAGTCTCATATAAATACGAGGTTTTACCAACTCCAATAGATGACGATCAAATAGTCTCACATTTTCAAAAATACCAGTATTCAGATTTTATTAATACTCCGGAAAATGCACTGAAAAATGTACTTAAAATAAATACTCCATGGCTCATTGGATCCACAGATTATTGCTTTATACAAACTCATCCTAGTTTTTTTGGTGAACATAGATTTACTGTTATAGAAGGAATAATAGACCCCATGAAAAGTAGACAAATTAATGTTATCATGTTTTGGAATATTTTAGAAGGAACGGAAATTTTAAGAGCAGGAACACCACTGTCTCAATTAATACCAATTCATAGAAAATTTTTACCAAAATTAGAGATCATCTCAGATAAAAATAATTTGGCTCAAAAGATATATAACAGAGAGATAATGAAAAATTCAACGAATGTTTATATTCAAAATGAACTAATATTATAAAATATATGAAAAAATATGAGTTTTTAATATTTTCAGATATTCATTTGGGTTCAAAAGATTGTAGGGCGGATAAACTTTTAAAAATCCTTAAAAATATTAAAACAAAAAAAATTATTATTGCAGGAGATTTATTTGATCATCATAATTTATACAGATTTAAAAAAGCTCATTGGCAAATTCTATCTAAAATAAGAAAATTATCAAAAAAAACAAAAATTATATACCTTATAGGCAATCACTGCTTCTTAAAAGCAGAGTTTATGAGTATTCTTTTAGGTTTAAAATGCGATAATGAATATAAAATTCAAGTAAATAATGAAAAAATTTTAATTGTACATGGAGATATTTTTGATATATATTTTACCAAATATAAACTTATTACAAATATGATTATTAAACTTTACTATTTTGTTCGAAAATATACTCCCTTTGCTGACGATTTTTTTAGCATCTTTAAAAGTAAATCAAACTCTTTTGTAGAGAAAAGCTCTAAGGTAAAAGACAATGCTTTGAAATATATTGAAAAAAATCAATTTGATAAAGTGATTTGCGGGCATACTCATGTACCAGAAGTTTCTGAAAAGTACATAAATTTAGGCAGTTTCTGCGAGGATAAATGCAGCTATTTGACTATAGATAAAAAAGGTAAGATAAAACTTGATTTTTGTTAAAATATGAGTTAATATATAATTATGGATGCAACACTAAAGAAAATCAAAAGCAACATCTTAAAGAGAATGATAGGAAAAAGAGTTTTTATAGTCACTAACTCGCTATTAGAAGAAGGTTATTGTGGAATAGTTAATAAGGTAGTTGACCACGAAACGCTTTCTGTAATTAATGAAAAAACAGAACAGAATGTAAATATTTTTGATATCAGGGCTCCAAGCAGAGTTTACGATTGCGAATGATAAAAAATGTAGATGTTATATTCGGTCTTTGTTGGGGAGATGAAGGTAAAGGCAAAGTATCAAGCGCATTATCAAATAATTACGATTACGTATGTCGTTGGAATGGTGGACCAAACGCAGGACATACGGTTTATTTAAATAATAATAAATATAAAACTCATTTAATTCCGTCTGGAATCTTTCACAATAAAAAGTCTATTATAGGACCAAATTGCGTAATCAATATTGATAGATTTTTTGATGAAATAGAATATCTTCAAAAAGAAGGATTTGATACATCGCTTATAAAAGTTAGCCCGAAAACCCATTTAATTACTGAAAGACATATTAGATATGATATTAAATTTTTAAAACCTAAATTAGGCACAACAGGCCAAGGAATTGCCCCCTCTTATGCAGACAAGATGTTAAGAATAGGTAAATTAGCTGGAGATTACCTTGAAAAAAAGTATCTTTGGGATGGAGAATTGTATGGAAATATTTTATGCGAAGGAGCCCAAAGTTTTTGGTTAGATATAAATTATGGAGACTATCCATACGTTACAAGCAGCGAAACATTACCATATTCAGCCTGTTCTCTTGGATTTTCTCCTAAAAAAATTAGACATATTATAGGGATTGCTAAAATATATGATACCAAAAGCGGTGTTGATCCATTATTTCCAGAATCACTATGGAATGATGCAGAATTAAATAAAATTATAAATTTAGGCAAAGAATACGGAACAACTACTGGACGCAGAAGGCTTGTGAATTGGCTAAATATAAATAAGTTACTTTTTGCAATTAAAAAGTCTGGCACAACAAAAATAATTATTAATAAATGCGATATATTAGAAGAGCTGGGGAATTTCAAATTGACACAGGAAGACAAAGAAGGATCTAATATAATTCAATTTAACGATTTTAAGTCCATGAAACAATATATTCTGAATATTATTAGCCCTTATTGTGAGGTAGTATTTTCTGGACATAAGCAAAGTATTTGATATAATATTAATATGAAAACAGTAAATCCAGAAGAAATTAAATCTCTTATAAAAAATGAACTCTTGAAAGATAAGAGAGGTATTCAAATTGATAATGATACTTCTTTGGAAGATTTGAATTTAGATTCATTCGCACTTCTATCAATAGCTTCTGAAGTAGAGGATAAATACAATATATGGTTAATTCAAAATGCCAAGCAAATCGAGGAAATGAAAACCAGCATGAAAACTTTTGGCGAATTTATAGATTTTTTAAATAAAAAAATTAACGATGTATCAAGTTCGAAATAGAGAACAAACAAGACCAAGATTATTTCAATTAGCCAAGTATTATGGTAAATTAGAAAATGATCAGAAGCTGATTAACCTTATAGATGCTTATCTAGAGAAAGTTAAAACTATTCCAAAACCTTCAGAAAATTTAAGTCCAACAAAAGAATTATTAGAAATGTACAAGGAATTAGATATTGATCCAGATATTTTGGAAGAAGGCTGGTGGAGATATAATACTTATTATATCGCTCACGCAAGCATGTTTGGGCACACTAAAAACGAATGGAAAAATTTGGTGGAGTATATTACAAATGGCGAAAAATAAAAAACAAAAAGTCTTAAAAAAGAAGAAATACTATCTTCTAATATCTAAGAAAGATAATTTTCAATATGGCGTTTTTCCATACAGTAAAGAAGGCCTAGCTAAAGCTAAGAATTATTTACAAAAAATAACAACAAAGCCAGAGCTTTATAAGATAAGATCTAGATAATATGAAATACAAAATAACAGATATAAAATATAGAAACGATGAAGATGGCCCAAAAGAAGTTGTCTTAACAGATCAAGACTTGATAAGGTATCATAATGTTACTTTTATTAATAATTCGGGAGAATTGCAAAAAGTCAATTTAAATCTTATAGTATATTTAGCCGTGAAAGAGAAAACAAACAAAGAAATAACTGCCTGTAAAATTCAAGATTTAGAAGAAGTTCAATTTTGAATAAAATGAAAAATTTATTTTATATCACCACTATTAACTTTAAAGCAAAATGAATAGTGTAAATAATATTATGAGTAATACCGAAGAAGCATTATCTTTATGCTCAGAGTTTACTAATCAGTATGGCTTGAGCGTCCACGAAGATCGCGTAATTGGCGCTTATGTTGATAAGAAATATTTTGATGAACTTTGCAATATTTTAGATCATAAAGGATTTTCGCTCAGATATTTTGAAGTTCATGGCAAACAAGTATTAGTTGAGTTTGCCCCAAAAATTAAAAAAGATGAGTAAAGAGCAAGATTTAGTGCAAAAAGCTTTGTTAGCGATTGATTCTTCATCATTTTTAGAAGAACTTGCAAATAAAGAATTTTCAAAAATGGACGATTTAAAAGACATGCCTTGGTCTCCAGAAACAGAAAAAGAAATCGTGGAGACTACCAATAAGATTAAAGCGTTGTTGCAAAAAAGCGAATTAGAACTTAATAATCTTTCTCTTATAGAGAAAGAGATCAATGATTTTATCGCTAAAAGTAAAAAGCCTCGCAAACTTTAAGACCTACGGACAATATTACTCAAATACAAATAGTCTTATTTGTCAAAATGGCTCACCATGTTTAATGTGTAAATATAAGTAGTGAAAAACCCTAAATATAAAGTTGAAGATTTTGTTCATTTCTTTTGCAAGTATCAAAATGAAAATGTTATGGGAGAGATTATCAATATAAGACCAGCTAATTTAAATTGGGATTATCAAGTTAGCTATCAGATACATACAAATTTAGATTATATTCAATGGGTAGCAGAAGAATATATACTTGACAAAATTAAAAAATAATATTATTATAATTTTAATGCCAGAATAGCACAGCGGTAGTGCAACGGTTTTGTAAACCGTAGGTCATCGGTTCGAATCCGATTTCTGGCTGAAAATAACTTGACAATATTTTTACTATCTGATAGTATTTATATATGAAGCACTTGGTCTCCTTGTTCTTATATTATGTGGGTGATATTATTAGTAGGACCACTATGGTTTGGGGTAATGGTTTTGGATATTCAGTTTATAGAATAGTGATGCTTTGGAGTTGCGATTTAGATACAGAAGGCAAGATTTGGAAATATGTAAAAAAACCTAAAAGAAAGAAAAAGAAATGATTACCATTAGAGATATATCAAATTTAAAATTATCTAAGAAACAAAAAAGAAAACTTCTTGCGAAAGGAAAGCTTCGTGATCCATTTGAAATGTGGGTAGATCATCATAACCATAAATTAGAAATAATTAGAACTTGCAGCAGCTTATTAGGAGCAACAGTTTCATCTTTGGTCTTACTTAAGGTATTTGGAGTATTATGAATTGGATCAAAGTATTAAATTTTATTGATGGCATCTTTCCTGTTGAAGAAAAAAATTTAAAGCTTGGGACACTTTATAAAATTCGAGGCGAAGAATTACCATTTAGATATATTCAATATAGTCATTTAAAAAGCTCAAATAAAAAAACTTTCTGCTTTAAACATCACCAATTAAAAGAATATGTTTTTAATGATCTTAGTAAAGTGGAAAGAGAAGCGACAGCAGAAGAGATTAGGATTTATAATTTAATAAAAGAGCACATAAACAACATATCCGAGCGATAATGAAAAAAATATATTATTCTTGGTTTTTAGGATATCCAAAGCCTAGCAATCAAATTGTTAATTATCCATGGTTTTACGAATTAAAAAAAGGAAGCCCAATGCCTTCCGATTTTTTTTCTCCATTAACAAAATCTTTATCAAATTACAATAATAATAATTATGAGCATTTTAGGTGTCCAGCATTTAAAGAATGGAATAAAAATATGTGGGTAGTTAATCAGCCATTTGATATTACTTTTTCTTATGATAATCAAAGCAGAATTATAAATCATGAAGCGATTGGAGATCCACTAAAAGATTATTTTTTTGTTCATCAAAATAAAGACAATATTTATCCAGAGGTTCAGTTCGAATATCAAATTCTCTTCTGGACAAAAGAGAAAAATGTTTGGGTTGAGCTGTATCATCATCCAGAGTTATATAGGGTAAATTTAGAGTTAATTCCTGGAACATTTTGCATCTCTGAGTGGAATAGGCCAATAAATTTTGCATTTAAAATATTGAAAGTAAACGAAAATATAACATTAAAAAAGGGCATGCCACTTTACAACTTAAAATTTGTATCAAAATCAAATGACTCTGAGTTTTCCTTAGAGCAGAAAGACGCACCAGACGAGATAATAAAAAAGGTAGAGAAAGATGTTTTCTTAAAAGAATACGCTAGGAATGAATCTTGGAGTCTTATGAAGAAAAGGATTAATAAAAATAAAGATAATTGTCCATTTTTAAATTTCTTTAAAAGATGAAAAATAACATTACATTAACAATTATTAATGGCGCCATCGGTGGCAAAAATGGTAATACCGCTTCTTTAATTAAAAAGATACGCAGAAAAATCAACAAAATTGACCTAAATATAAAGATAAAGATTTTACATCTTCATAAAGATTTTTATTGGCCTAAAGTAAGACATATCATTAAAGAGAGTGACGCCTTAATTTTTTGCACAGGGACATATTGGGATAGTTGGGGTTCAAATATGCAACAACTTTTTGAAAAAATGACAGAAATAGAAGGCAAAAAACATTTGCTTGGTAAACCAGCGGGAGTTATTGTTACAATGCATTCTGTTGGAGGAAAAGAAGTAGCATCCAGAATGCAGGGGGTTCTTTGTTCTATGGGGTGTGTGCTTCCACCATTCTCTGCTTTTGCTTATAGTTACGCAGATCATGTAGCGCATCAATCTAGATACATGGGTAAAAAATTGTTAGATGATGTTTGGCATATAGAAGATTTACAAGCTTTTCTTTCGAATATAATCAGTTACGCAAAAGATGAAAAAAATTGGCAAGTTTGGGATTATTTAGATACAGAAGCGTTTAATCCGACTTCGGTTTGGTTAAAATAATTTAAATTAAAATATTTCATGAAGCTTTTAGCTTTAAGATTATGCGAACATGATAGTAATTTTTGTTATTTTAATGGAGAAAATGTAAGTTATATAAAAACTGAAAGATATTATAATATCAAACATCATGCATATAACAATTTGTTCAACTGGAGAAAAGATTTTGAAAATATTTTTGACGAAGATGTTAATGCCATAGATGAAGTAGCAATTATTATAGATCCATGGATTTATAATATTGTAGAAGAAAGTATTTTTTTTCAAAATGCAGTTAGATTTGATGGTCTAGGTCTAAAATGTCCAGTATGGAGAATTAATCATCATTATGCTCATGCTTTAAGCACATGGATGTTGACGAACGTAGAAACAGATATTGATATTGTCATGGATGGCTTTGGTGATTTAGATCAAGTATGGACTGTTTTTAGAAAAGACCAAGTAATTGATCGGGGATCTTTAAAACAAAATGGATCGCTAGGAATTGAAATGGCTGAATTTGGAAGATTTCTAGGGATAAAAGCAAGCCATGATATTGATATCGCTGGGAAAGTTATGGGTTTACAATCTTACGGGAATATTTCAAAAAATTTTTTATCTTATCTAAGTGATCAATCAATTTATAATTCTAAAGAATTATTTTCTTTTAAAAACTGGATTAATTTTTTGGGAAATGAAAATGTAGCAAGATTATCTGCTTTAGATTGGGCGAAAAGTTTGCATAAAAAGACAGGCGAGCTTTTAATTGATTTTTTTAAACATTATGCGAAAGAAGATGAATCAATATCTTTTACTGGCGGAATTGCACACAATGTCTTATGGAATTATGAATTAAAAAAATATTTTAAAAATATCATAATCCCTCCGCATTGCAATGACGATGGGTTGACTTTAGGTGCAATTGAATGGTTAAGAAAAAAAAATAATCTTCCTAAATTTAATTTGAATAATTTTCCATATATTCAACATGATGAAGCTCCTGTTAATTTGCCTAGTATTAAAACTATTCAAGAAAGTGCAAGGCTTCTTGCCGAAGGATATCCAGTCGGATGGTATCAAGGAAATGGAGAAATAGGTCCCAGAGCTTTAGGAAATAGATCTATATTATTAGATCCAAGATTAAAAAATGGTAAAAATATCATAAATAAAATTAAAAAAAGAGAAAATTATAGACCATTTGGTGCTTCAGTCTTAAACGAATATAAAGATATTTTTTTTAAAAATATATCAGAAGATCCATATATGCTATATGTTTGCCAAGTTAAAAACGAAACTATAGAATCTATTACTCACGTTGATGGTACATGCAGAGTTCAAGTAGTTAAAAATGAAAATCCGATATTTAGATCGTTATTAACGGAATTTTATAATATAACCAAATGTCCTGTTCTTCTTAACACTAGTATGAATATGGCTGGAAAACCATTAATAGGCACAATTAAAAATGCTAAAACTTTACTCGAAGAGTCTGATTTAGAGTATATGGTTATAGGCGACGAAATCTTAAGAAAATAATCTTAAATTATCTCAATATTTAGAGTAAAAGTTATGCGTTTCTTACTGGACTGGTTATATTTTACAAAATGACTCAATGAAGATGGAAATATAATTAAATCTCCTTGAAAGATTTCTATTGGAGTATAATGAGTCATATAAAAAGATTTTGCAGGGTCTTTCTTATTAATTTTATCAAATAATGGCTTTCTAAATGAAGCTTGAGCTTCTGCCGCAATAGGATTTGGATTCATGAATGTAGTTGGAATATGTTCTTTCTCATCAAATAAAACATAGTGCACTAACGAGAAATCATTAGGAAAATGGGCATGAGGTTCTTGGAATTGATATTGAGAAAAAACATTGTACCAAGGATCAAAAATTTTAGCGGTGACTTGCCGATCAAAAAATTCATCTAAAAATATACTAACATATTTAGAATAGATTGCATTTAACCAAGGAGTATCTAATTTCATGTTAGGATCATTAGTTTGAAAACTGCTATGTATGGAACATTCCCAATCTTTAGGGGTGATTACTGGGTTTTGATCTGAATAATTATCTATTTTATATAAACATCTATCTAAAATTTCCTGATTTTCTACTACGTGAGTTTTCCAAAAAAATGGACTGAAAATATAATTAAATTCTCCCATGAATATATCATATGACTTTATTATAATCCTGTCAATTTAAATTTTGACTTTAAAATAAAAATATTATATAATACTTATATAATGGTGCGATGGCTGAGTGGTCTAAAGCAGGAGTTTACTAAACTCTCGATGGGTAAAACCATCCGTGGGTTCGAATCCTACTCGCACCGATAAAATTTATGATTCAAGATAAATCTAAAATCTTAAAAAGGCTTGAATATTGGATGGAAAATATTTTAGAAGCACCAAATAAAAATCTTGGCGGTTGGTCTTTATGTCCATTCGCAAAAAAAGCTAGATTAAATAATAAAATCCATATCTCTTTTGTTGACTGGTCAAATCTTGACCAAGAAATAAACCTATGCTTACCGAAATTAAAAGAAAAAGATGTTTGTGTTTTGCTTTTTGATCATAAAGAAATCAACAATAATAAATTAATTGTTTATGCTTATAATAAAAATAAAAGTCTTATGAAAGATAATTATATTATAATAGTAGATCATCCAGAAGAAAAAGAAACTCTAAATGGGCAATCTACTCATTTTGAAGAAGCCGGAATTATACTCCTTTTTAATTTAGAAAAGCTAAATAAAGCCACGATGTATTTAAAGGATAAAGGATATTTTAAATATTGGCCTTTGGAAAGAATAGCAGAGGGAGTGGATTGGAGATTAACAAATGATATTTGTGAATGAAAAAATCCCAAATAATATCATATTTGCTAACAGGATTTTCGCAAATAAGCAATCATATTTGCGAACACAAAAACGCCAAATAAGGAGACATATTTGTGAATGATAAAACGCCAAATAAAGGAGCTGGAAAAGGAGATAAACCAAGAAATTGTTTCTCTCATAGTTTTAAGGAAAACTTTGATAGTATAAAATGGTCAGAGGAAAAAGATAAATCGTTGATTAAAAAAGAATTAAAAAAACAAAATGGTTTATCCACATATATTTACAGATAGTTATAATAGCTTGACTATTCTTGTAGGTTGTATTAAGATAGTATTATGAGTAGAAAAGGAGTTTGTTGTATTGTATTATCTCTAGCAGAGAAAGAAGAACCCATCAAGTTCAATACAATGACTTATGCTCGTTTCTCTGCGATGGATAGAAAAGAAGCACTTGCTACCCTTTCTTCACGCATACTTAATAATATGCTTACCACATATCACTATATTAAATATTGTGCTGACCACAATCATACATACAGAATTTCATCAGATTTATTTCCTCTTATTACTTATGATAAAGCAGATGTTAAACTAGAATATTTACCAGATTATACTCGAATAATTGCATCATTCAAT
>Ga0172367_10002884_pt1 | contig 23032 bp, 21 predicted proteins | sample Lak10m_FD_114542 | JGI IMG/M metagenome (GOLD analysis project Ga0172367, IMG submission 114542) | Freshwater microbial communities from Kabuno Bay, South-Kivu, Congo - kab_022012_10m | ecosystem: Environmental > Aquatic > Freshwater > Lake | place: Democratic Republic of the Congo: South-Kivu... | reverse complement strand
TCACCGATCCGTATCGCGCCTATGCCGAGTTGGGTCAGGACGCGGTGCTCATGCCGTCGCAAACACCGAGCGAGAGTAATGCGTGGAAAGATGGCATTGATGAATTCGGGCGCGTGTGGAAAAAGGGGATGTATTTTCACGGCGCGATCCAAACCCCTGACGACTTGAAACGCTACACGCCACCGATGGAGTACGCGCTTCGTTTCTTCGACGAGAAGCGGGTCGCTGATATTCGGACAGCTTACCCAGACCGCTGCCTTTTCTTCGGCACCCATATCGGCTCGTTCATGGGGACGTACATGGCAATGGGCATTGAGCACATGTTCGCGATGTATCGCAAAGACAAGCCTTTCGTCCATGCAGTCATGCAAGCAAGAACCGATTGGTGCATTGCCATCTTCCAACGTGCCATCGAACTCGGCGCGGAAGTCATCATCATGGGTGACGACTCGGCGCACCGCGGCGGAGCGATGATTTCCCCGACGATGTGGCGTGAGTTGGTGCTGCCCTATCATCAACGCGTGGCACGTGAGTTATCCGTCCCCGTCATTTGGCACACAGATGGAAGAATCGACAAACTTCTGCCCTTCGCCGTCGAAGCGGGCTTTGCAGGCATGCATGGACTTGAAACGCTGGCAGGCAACAAACTCGACGAGATCAAACGTGACTACGGCGACAAATTAATTTTGATGGGCAACGTGGACATCAATCTATTTTTTGAGCCAAACATCGACCTCATCCGCGCGGATGTGAAGCGAAGTTACGAGCAAGGCGGCAGGGAAGGCTTCATGCTCTCCTCTTGCAACAGCATTTACCCTGGGATGAATCCCGAAGCTGTGCGCGAGTTCTTCCGCTGTCAGGTAGAATTTGGCGGAGAATAAGTACGTCATTGCGAGCCGCGCTCTTTGCGGCGAAGCAATCCCAATATGATTAGGAGATTGCTTCGTTGGGCATACGCCCTCCTCGCAATGACATCGAAAGGAAACGACCATGCCAACGAAAACCACCGAAGATAAAAAGACCTTCATCGAAGAAGCCCGCCGCAAGCAGATTATTGATGCGGCGTTGCAAACCATCGCCGAGCAGGGCTATACCCAAACCTCGTTTGCCGAAATCGCAAAGGGACTGGGAATCACCAAAGGTTTGATTGCTTATCATTTCAACGGCAAGCATGACCTCATCACATCCGCCATTCATACGATTTTGAATCGGCAGGGCGCGTATATCAAAAGTCATGTCGAGGCGCAGGAAGACGCGGGCGACAAACTTCATGCGTACATCGAATCCAGTTTTGGGTATATCGAGCAGAATCGCTCTCACTTTGTGGCGCTGGTGGATTTGTGGGGAAGTTTCACCTCGTCCGAAGAAAAGGAAGCCTTCAGTCAAGCCGCCTATGACCCATGCCGCGCACACTTGAAGAAAATTTTCCGCATCGGCAAGGAGCAAAAGGCATTTGTCAAATTGGATGAGCAGGTAATGGCAACGGTCATTCAAGGCGCAATTGACGGTGTGATGCTGCAATGGGTCTTCGACCCCGAAGCGGTGGATTTGAAAGACGCGAGCCGAGAGTTGAGCGAGATGTTCGTGAAGCGAGTCAAAAAAAATTAACCACAAAGGGTCACGAAGGTACACGAAGGAAAAACCTTTGTGTCCTTTGTGACACTTCGTGGTGAAAAAAGCCAAAGGAGAATCGCGTATGGAATGGAGGAGTCTGGCTCATCTGGTCGAGAGCGCGGCGGAGCGGTTTGGAGAAAAGCCGCTGTTCATTTTCGAGGACAAGCCGCTTTCGTTTGCCGAGGTCAATCGGTTGGCGAACAAGACAGCAAACGCGCTGAAATCCATCGGCGTGGACAAGGGCGAGCGCGTGGCGGTCATGCTGCCCAACGGCGTTGATTTTCCCATCGTCTGGTTTGCGCTGGCGAAGCTGCGGGCGGTCATCGTGCCTGTCAACATCAATTACCACGACCACGATTTGACCTACACACTGGACGATTCGCAGGCGGGCTTTTTCATTGTCCACGAAAATTATGCGGAACAATGGGAGCGTGTGCGGGCAACTCTGCCGTCGGTGAGGAAAATGCTCGTCGTCGGCGAATCAACTCTCGGCGCGGAGTGGACGCGGCTGGTTGATTCGTCGCCCCAAGCCTTCGACTCATCCCAAGCCGAATCCGATGACTTAATCAACATCCAGTACACATCGGGCACAACGGGCTTTCCCAAAGGCTGTATGCTGACACAAAAATACTGGCTACAAATTGGTCAGGTGGCAGCGGATTATTTTCAACTGACACCCGAAGAATGCAACCTGACGGCGCAACCGTTTTATTATATGGACCCGCAATGGAACGCGGCGGCGAGTTTGATTGGCGGCGCGCCGCTGGTGATTTTGCCGCGCTTCTCGCCGTCGCATTTTTGGGGTGAGGTCATTCGGCATAACGTGACCGTGCTGTATTTGATTGGCACGATGCCGTTCTTTTTGTTGAAGATGCCAGAGGATGCTTCTTTGGAACGCGGACATAATTTGCGCGTGATTTTGTGTTCGGGGATTCTGCCGAAGTTTCATGCGGAGTTCGAGCGGCGCTGGGGTGTGCCGTGGCGCGAGGCGTTCGGCATGACCGAGACAGGCGTGGATTTGGTTGTGCCATTTGATGATGGGTTTTCTGTGGGGACGGGCGCGATGGGCAGACCGATTGCCACGAAGCAGGCGCGGGTGGTGGATGCAGACGGAAACGATGTGACCGATGGCGGCGTGGGCGAGTTGATTTTGCGCGGCGAGCCGATGATGCTGGGTTACTGGAACAACCCCGAAGCGACTGCCGAGGTGATGCGAAACGGCTGGCTGCATACAGGTGATTTGGTGATGAAAGATGCGAAGGGATATTTCCACTGGCGGGCGCGGCTGAAAGATACGATTCGACGAGCGGGCGAAAATATTTCAGCGGTGGAAGTGGAAGGCGTGCTGATGGAACATGAGGCGGTAAAACTGGCGGCTGTGGTTGCTGTCCCTGACGAATTGCGCGGCGAAGAAGTGAAGGCGTACATCGTTTTGAAGGCGGGATATACGCGCGAGAATACATCGCCCGAATCCATTTTGGAACACGCGCGGGAGCAACTGGCATATTTCAAAGTTCCGCGCTTTCTTGAATGTGTGGATGATTTGCCGCGCACGCCATCCGAGCGGGTGGAGAAGCATAAATTGATGAAGATGAAAGCGGACTTGCGAGTCGGAAGTTACGACGCTGTTGACAAAATTTGGCGGTAAAAATCTTCAACCACGAAGGGTCACAAAGTGTCACGAAGGAAAGAACAAAAAAACCTTTGTGTACCTTAGTGACACTTTGTGGTGCAAAAGAGGAACTATGAACACACAACAACTCAACGAAACAATTTCAAAAACTCTCTCCGCGTGGAATATCCCTGGCGCGGCGGTGGCGGTGGTGCAGGGCGACGATGTTTTCACACAAGGCTACGGCGTGCTCGAAGCGGGCAAGCCCGAAGCAGTGAACGCGGATACCGTCTTTGCGATTGGCTCCACGACCAAAGCCTTCACCTCAGCGTTGATTGGCATGTTGGTGGATGAAGGCAAACTGGCATGGGATGACCCCGTCGTAAAATTCATCCCCGATTTTCAACTGTACGATGACTGGGTCACACAACACATCACCGTGCGCGATTTGCTCTGCCACCGTCTCGGACTCAAACGCGCCCAAAAACTCTACTACCATCGCGGATACGACCAGCGTGAAATCATCCGCCGCATGAGGTATCTCAAACCTGCGGCTGGATTCCGCACGCAATTTCATTATGCCAACCAGCAATACGGGCTGGCGGGGTTGATTGTCGAAGCGGTTACGGGCAAGACTTGGGACGATTTCATAACCGAAAGAATTTTCAACGCGCTGGGCATGTCGCGCTCATTCAGCGGCTATGACCGAATCACCGACCACAAAAATCTCGCCGCGCCTCACGCCGTCCTTGATGAAACTTATCCTGCGGGCGTGCGCTTCCTCGGCGAGATGAGCGCCATCGAAAATTTCAAAATTGTGCATGAACCCGCTGGCTCGATTCACACCTCCGCTAATGACCTTGCGCAATGGCTCAAAGCCCTGTTGCAAAATGGCGCTCCGCTTTTGCAAAAATCCACCTTCGACGAAATCACCACGCCGCAAATGGTTATGCAGGATGTGCTCAACTCCGAACTCGCGCCGCTGGCGTATCTGCAACCCGCCACGCATTTCTGGACATACGGTCTCGGCTGGTGGGTGATGGATTTGCACGGCGAGAAGGTTCTCATGCACGGCGGGCAAATGCCTGGCTACAACTCCGCTATCGCATTTTCGCAAAGCGCGCAGCGCAAACTTGGGTTGGCGGTCATGGTCAATGTTCATCAAACGCTTTCGCACGCCGCGCTCTTCTACGCCATCTCCGATATTTTGCTCGACAAAGTCGGGCGCGATTGGTCGGCGGATTTTCAGATGGTGGCGCAGGGATACATGGCGGAAGTCAAAGGTCAGGTGGATGAACTCCGCGCCAAACGCGACCCGAACCTGCTCCCGTCCAACGGGCTGGAGTCCTACGCTGGGACATTTTCCAACGACCTCTTCGGCGAAGCGACTGTGACACGCGAAGGCGACACGCTCAACTTGAAATACGGAGTCAACACCGCCGCGCTCGAACACTGGCAGGGAGATACCTTCCTCGCGCATTGGAATCTCAAAGGCTTGCTGGATGATTCGATGGTTGTGTTCAGTCCCGATGGCAAGACGATGACGCTGGATAGAGCAGAGTATAAAAAAGTGTGACGACTCCGCGCGCGGATGGAGTAGAATCGAAATGACCATTCCATCTCTAAGCGAGGAAGCGCATGTCTCAAATTGATTTTTCCGCCCCATCAGCAAAACAATACGCATCGCTCGATGAATTGTTCGACGCGATGAAGCGCATGACCGATGATCCGTTGGCAAAGGCTGGAACCAATGTGGTCATCAGTCGCGGAAACCCGAATGCAAAGTTGTTGATTGTCGGCGAAGCGCCGGGACCAGAGGAAAATATCAAAGGCAAGCCGTTTGTCGGGAAGGCGGGACAGATGCTCGACAAAATTCTCGAGGCGGCGAACTTCGACCCTGAAACGGATGTGTACATCACCAACTCGGTTTTTCGTCTGCCGCCAGGGGAAGATGGCAAAGCGTTCCGCAAGCCCAGCGACGCCGAGATTGATTTTTATCGCCCCTACGTTTTGGAGATTATCCGTTTGGTCAATCCCAAAATCATGCTCCTGACTGGCAACGTGGCGAGTTATTCCATCCTCCGCAAGACAGGAATCACCAGCCTGCGCGGCAAGTGGACAGAATCTCACGGGCGCTGGATCATGCCGATTTATCATCCCTCGTACCTGTTGCGGAATCCGTCCCGCGAGCCTGGCTCACCCAAAGCCCAAATGTGGGATGACATCCGCGAGGTTCGCAAAAAGTATGACGAGTTGATGGCGGCTGGAGAAGCAAAATGACCGAAAGTATCATGGCTGAGATTTCCGAGCAGTATCGCAACACCCATGAAAACTTGCTCGATCTCGTGGACGGTCTGACCGATGAACAGATTGGTTGGACGCCCAATGAAACAACTCCATCCATAGGTTTCCATGTCTGGCATCTGGCGCGTTGGGCAGATTACCTTCAAGAGATGATCAACGGGCGTGGGAGTCAGCTTTGGGAAAAGGAAGAGCTAGCCGCCCGTTGGGATATGGAAACCGCAAGCTTGGGTTACGCCCAAACGGGTATGAGCATGGACGATAAAACTGCCGTGGCGCTCCGAATGCCTGCGAAGGAATTGCTCCTCGATTATGCGCGTCGCGTGTTTGCCGCCGCACAGCGTGCCGTTGAGGGAATCAATGACAAGGAATTCTACAAAGTTTATGAAGGCTTTCACGGGGAAAACTGGCATGGCGGATACATTGGTCCCATCATTTCAACCTGGATGACCCATGACAATCGACACCTTGGGATGATCGAATGTCTTGTCGGCGTTCAGGGCGTTCATGGCAGCGCAGATAGTTAACGCGAAGCGGACGCTGTTGCCTGAATTCCAAGTTGTCGCTGGACGATTTTTCGAGTGGGATGTAGAATAGTTTCAATACATAACTATTAATTGAATTAATTATATGCGAAGGGCAATATATGACCTCTCCGAAAGATTTGCAAGAACGGGTGATTGATCGTTTTTGGGAAACGGTTCCGCCGTTGTGGAACTTTTTGCGTTCGCACATTCGCGCCACCGCCACTGGAAAATTCGACATCACGGTTGAACAATTCCATGTGCTGCGCTACGTGCGGCGCGGAACGGGCTCCATGAGCGAACTGGCGACTGCCAAGAATATCAGCCGTCCCGCCATGAGCCAGGCGGTGGATGTGCTGGTGAAGAAGGGTTTGCTGACTCGCGTTCAAAGCACGACCGACCGCCGCTATGTGGAACTCGCCCTGACCGGCGAGGGCAACGCCCTGCTGGATGCCGTGTTCAAGGAAACCCGCGGCTGGATGAAGGAACGCATGAGCAAGCTATCTGCGGATGAATTGGAAACCATTGCGCAGGCGTTGGTCTCCCTAAAAAAAATGATGGAATAAGACGTAAGGGCGGGTCTGCAAGAGAAAGCAAGATATTTGCCTTCCCAAACAGACCCGCCCCTACCCGATAAAAAAATGACCCACATCAAAAAACTCTTCCACTTTGTAAAACCCTATTGGCGGCGAAGCCTTATTTCGCTGGTGTTTTTAATCCTGGTGATTTTCATCGATCTCGCCATTCCACGCCTGATCCAACGCATCATTGATCAAGGCATTAACGGCGGGAATATGCAGGTGGTGGTCAGCACCACGATCATCATGCTGATTATCTCGGCGCTTCAAGCCTTATTTGCGCTTGCCAATAACCTATTCTCGATTCAAGTCGGCGAGCGCGTGGCGCGGGACTTGCGTGAGGCGCTCTTTCTCAAAATACAATCCTTCTCGTTCGGGAATCTCGACCACCTCAACACGGGACAGTTAATGGTGCGTCTCTCCAGCGACACGACGGCATTTCAGCGCATGGTGCAGGTCTCACTGCGGATCGGCACGCGCGCGCCGCTGCTCATGATGGGCAGTCTGATTCTGATGTTCGTCACCGACAGCCGACTGGCGCTGATGGTGCTGCCCGTTCTGCTGGCGACAACGGTTGTCATCGTGTTTTTCGTCTCGCGCATGGGACCGCTGTTCATGACCGTCCAAAAGAAGCTGGATCGGTTGAACACCGTTTTGCAGGAAAACATCGCGGGCGTGCGGCTGGTCAAGGCTTTTGTCCGCGCCGACCACGAAGCCGAACGCTTTGCCGAAACGAACGAAGGCTATGCCGATCAAAGTATCCGCGTGATGCGTTTTATGGCGACGCTTTCGCCTGCCATGAGCATCTTCGTCAACATCGGCATGGTGATCGTCGTCTGGGCGGGCGGGATTCAATCGGTGCGGGGCGATGTTTCGGTGGGGCAGATCGTGGCGTTCATCAACTACCTGCATACCACGATGGGACCGCTGGGAATCATGGTCATGCTGGCGAATGTGGTCGCGGCGGGATCGGCTTCGGCGGAACGAATCAACGAGGTGTTGGACACCCAGCCCGAAGTGCAGGATACGCCCAATCCACAAACCCTGCCCGAGGGATGCGCGCAGCGGATCCGCTTCGAGGGCGTTGATTTCCGTTACAACGGGATCAACGATGGGCTGGTTTTGAACGGCGTGGATTTGGTCGCAGAACCCGGTCAGACTGTTGCCATCCTCGGCGCCACAGGATCAGGTAAGTCATCCATCGTCAATCTTGCGCCGCGCTTTTATGATGCGGCAGCGGGACGGGTCACATGGAACGGCATGGATATTCGACAGGTCAGGCAAAGTGAATTATTGCAGTATGTCGGTATCGTGCCGCAGGAGACGATTTTGTTTTCTGGCACGGTGCGCGATAACATTCGCTACGGAAAACCCGATGCCAGTGAAGAGGAAGTGATTGGCGCGGCACAGGCGGCGCAGGCGCATGACTTTATCTTGCGGCTCGCAAACGGATACGACACGCGCATCGAAGAGCGCGGCGTGAATCTTTCTGGCGGACAGAAGCAACGGATTGCCATTGCCCGCGCCTTGTTACTGCGACCAGCGGTTTTGATTTTGGACGACAGCACCAGTTCGGTGGATGTGGAAACGGAAACGAAAATTCAGGACGCGATGAAAACCTGGTTGAAAGACAGCACGAGTTTTGTCGTGGCACAGCGCATCAGCACGGTGCTGCACGCGGATAAAATTATCGTGGTGGACGAGGGGCAAATTGTGGCGCAAGGCACGCATGGCGCGTTGATGCAGTCCAGCCCTGTGTATCAGGAAATTTACGATTCGCAATTGGGCGATGGCGTGAAGTTGGAGGAGCAGGCATGAGCAACGTCACTTCCTCCAAACAACCCGATGTCACCACCGTCCGCGCCGCGATGGGGCGCGGTCCCATGCAGCCTGGCAAGATCGAAAAGGCGAAGAATCCGCGCCACGCATTGACGCGGTTGGCGATGTATCTCAGCCCCTACAAGTGGACGCTGATTCTGGTGCTGTCCTTTGTGTTGATCTACATTTCGCTCGGCTTGCTTGAGCCGTATTTGATCGGACGCGCGATTGACAAATATATTTCCACCAAACAACTTAACGGGTTGCCGCAGCTTGCGCTGTTGCTTTTCGCCGCATATCTTTTCGACAATGCTTTTCAAGCCGCGTCCAGTTGGTTGATGGCGCGGATTTCACAGGACGCGCTGCGCCGTCTGCGCCGCGACCTGTTCGAGCATTTGCAAAAATTATCCATCGCCTTTTTCGACCGCCGCACCGCGGGCGAGTTGATGAGCCGCCTGACCAATGACATCGACGCCATCAATCAAGCCGTTTCGCAGAACGTGGTCTCGCTGGTGGCAAGCGTGCTTTCGCTTGTGGGCATTTTGATCGCCATGTTCGTACTCAACCCGTGGCTGGCGCTGGCGGCTTTGCTGGTGGTGCCGATCATGTTCTGGTTTACGCAGTTCATCGCAAAGTACACCCGCAAGGGATTCCGCGACCTGCAAAGGGAACTGGGCGAGATCAACAGCGTGATGGAAGAATCGATCAGCGGTCAGCGGGTGGTCAAAGCCTTTCGCCGCAGTGAAACCGCCATCGAGCGTTTCCGTGCCAGCAATCAAAAAGTGTATGCGGCGGGCGTATCAGCCAACACGTACGCGCTGATGCTGATGCCGTTGACCAACGTGCTCGGCAATTTCTTCGTCATCGTGCTGGTGGGACTTGGCGGCTACCTTGCCTTGCGGGGATTGGTCACCGTCGGCATGATTGCCACCTTCATTGCCTACGCCCAGAACTTCATCCAGCCGCTGCGCCAACTGGCGAACATGTACAACTCGATTCAGGCGGCGCTGGCGGGTGCGGAACGTGTCTTCGAGGTGATCGACACCCCAGCCGAAGTGGATTCCGCCGCCGACGCCCCGCTGCCCCTTCCCGTCCGAGGAGATGTTCATTTCACCGATGTTTCCTTCGGCTATCTGCCGAATCAGCACATTATCAAGAACATGACGCTCGAAGCGAAGGCGGGTCAGACCATCGCGTTGGTCGGTCCGACGGGCGCAGGCAAGACGACGATTATCAACCTGTTGACCCGCTTTTACGAGGTCAACGGTGGAAGCATCTCGATTGATGGACGCGACATCCGCGAAGTTTCAAAGTCTGACTTGCGCCAAAAGTTGGGGATTGTCTTGCAGGATACCTTCCTCTTTGCGGATACCGTGATGGAAAACATCCGCTACGGACGGCTGGACGCCACCGACGAGGAGTGCATCGAAGCCGCCAAACTCGCGGACGCCGATCACTTCATCCGCCAGTTGCCGCTCGGATACCAGACCAAACTTTCAGAACGGGCATCCAACCTCAGCCAGGGGCAGCGGCAGTTGATGTCCATCGCCCGCGCGGTGTTATCCGACCCGAGCATCCTGATTCTCGACGAAGCCACCTCCAGCGTGGACACGCGCACCGAAGCCCGCATCCAAAAATCGTTGCTGCGCCTGATGCAGGGGCGCACCAGCTTTGTCATCGCCCACCGCCTCTCGACCATCCGCGACGCGGACAAGGTGATCGTCATCAAGGACGGCGAGATCGTCGAGCAGGGCACGCACCAGCAATTGCTGGCGGCGAAGGGCTTCTTCCACCACCTGTACATGAGTCAGTTCAAGGGGTTGGCGATTTAATAGAAGGCGGTACAATTCCTGATATTGAAAAATAACCAACTCGACCTTCTTACGCAGATCAACCTCGACGACCTTGTCAGTTCCTTTGGCTGGCAGGATCGTCCATTGTTGACGCGCCTGCTGCGCCGCGTTTTTCTCAAGCCTGCGCAGACTTTTGCGCGGCAAATGTCGGACTTCGACTCTGCTGTCGAAGCGCTTGGCTTGACCGAAGCGTCGCGCCGACTCGAACGACGCTATGTTCGCGCTGTGCGCGTCTTTGGCGCGGAAAATATCCCCGCTGCCGCGTTCCTGGCTTTATCCAACCATCCAGGAATTACCGATACACTGGCTTTGTTTTGCGCGCTCAACCGTATCGACTTAAGAGTTATTGCCCTCGATCGTCCGTTCCTTGCCGCGCTGACGAACATGAGCAAACAGCTTTTCTTTGTCAGGGATGATCCCGCTTCACGCATGACGCTGGTTCGCCAGGTGAGCGGACATTTACGGTCGGGTGGCGCGGCGCTGACTTTTCCGGCGGGCGAGATCGAACCTGACCCGCAGGTGTATCCGGGCGCGGTCGAGTCGCTGCAATCATGGACCGACAGCGTGGGGGTCTTCGTCCGCATGGCGCCTGAAACGGCGGTCCTGCCAATATTGGTGAGAAATGTAATCTGGGACAGGGTCGCAAAACATCCATTGCTCAAAATCAAAAAAGAAAGATATGAAAGGGAAAAGCTGGCAGCCGCGTTGCAACTGCTGGCAATGGTCATGTGGAATGCCCGCCCTGTCGCTGTCACCGTGCAAATTGGAAGACCCATTACAGCGCAGGAATTGGGAACCACGGATACGCGGATTCTTCACCAGGCGGTATTGGCTGAGATGAAGCGCCTGATTGAGAATCCGCCTGATGGCAATGGCGGCGTGAGCGTTCTATGAAGGCGAAGAATCAGCGCGTTTTGCGCGCCCTGGCAGTATACGCTTTACTTGCCGCGCTGCTTTATTTTGCCCTTCGCAATGCGCCATTGACGGAAATTTGGGGAACGCTCGAGAAATTACAACCCTGGCAAATTTTCACGCTGGCGGCGATTAATGCCGCGATCTACATGCTGATTACCTTGCGCTGGTGGCTGATCGTCCGCGAGGAACATAAAGGCATTTCATATTTCCCCCTGCTGGCTGTCCGTGTGGCTGTCTTTGGACTGAGTTATTTTACGCTTGGACCCCAGGTGGGCGGCGAACCATTACAGGTTCTGTATCTCCAGCGCAAATATGGCATGACCTACACCCGCGCCACATCCACCGTCATCATGGATAAACTGTTGGAATTCCTGGCAAACTTTATCCTGCTCGGTTTTGGGCTGACGGCGGTGATCGAGGTGGGCATTCTTTCCCGCAGCGGGGGGAATCCGTTCGCGATAGGCGGGCTGGTTCTCCTGATGTTGGCGCCTCCCGTTCATATTTTCCTTATGTATAATGGAAAATATCCCGTCTCTGCTTTATTGCGTAAATTCTCGAATCGAAAGTTTACGCGCTTCATCGCGGCATCGGAACGCATGGCAGGGACGTTTTGCCGCAGGCATTTATCATCGTTGCTGTCTGCGATCTTTGTTTCCGTGCTTGCCGCGGTTGGCATGGTCGCGGAGTTTTTTTTCATCCTGTCGTTTCTTGGAATTTATCCATCCTTTTGGCAAACCATCGCGGCGTGGACTGCGGGCTGGCTGGCTTTCCTGGTTCCACTGCCCGGCGGATTGGGCGCGCTCGAAGCCAGTCAGGTGTTTGCCCTCGGCGCATTCGGAATATCCGCCTCATCTGCGATTGGCGTAACCCTGCTGATTCGCGCCCGCGATTTGTTGATTGGGGGGGTGGGTTTGTTGCTGGCAAGCCGCGGGGTTATGAAGTAATAACAGCAGGCGTGAGTCCGTCCAAACAAGAACATTCGAGGAGATGAGGCATGAAACTTGATGGCGGACAATTCGGCAGTATCCCGCTTCTATTTTCACCGCGATACTGCGTCCTGTCGCGGCTTTCGATCCTGGCGAGGTAAAATAATTTATGACGATTCGCAAAACTTTGTATTTCACCGCGCCAAAGCGGGTGGAGATTCATGAAGAATACCTGCCTGACCCGGGCGCGGACGAGATTTTGGTGGAGACCGCTTGTTCCGCGATTAGCGCGGGAACAGAGATGCTCATCTATAACGGGCGCTTTCCGCGCGACCTTGAAACGGATCCCGTTATATCGAGTTTGCGCGGCAGTTTCGAATATCCGCTGGCGTATGGGTATGCTTGCGTAGGGAGAGTCTCCGCGATTGGCAGGGCGGTGGATTCCGAATGGAAGGATAGGCTGGTGTTTTCCTTTCAGCCGCACACGACGCATTTTATGGCAAAGCCCGCTGCGTTGTTCCCAGTCCCCGAAATGCTTTCCCCTGAGTCCGCCTGTTTTTTTGCGAACACTGAAACCGCCGTCAATTTGATTCAGGACGCCGCGCCAATTTTAGGCGAACGCGTGGCAGTATTTGGTCAGGGCGTGATCGGCTTATTGACGGTTGCCTTGCTGCGGGAATTTCCGCTTGCGGCATTGATCACGGCAGACCGCCATGAACTGCGCCGCCGCATGTCAGAGACCCTCGGCGTCGATGAAGCTCTCGACCCCGCCGCGCCAAATTTCCTGGAGATGGCTTTATCCCGTGGAAAATTCGATCTCGCGTTCGAATTAAGCGGGCGACCTGAAACGTTGAATGACGCGCTTTCCATGACAGCCTTTAGCGGACGCGTGGTCGTTGGCTCATGGTATGGAGAGAAACGCGCCGCCATCGACCTCGGCAGGGATTTCCATCGCTCGCGCATTAAATTGATTTCGTCGCAGGTCAGCACCATTGCGCCCGAGTTGAGCGGCAGGTGGGATAAGCCGCGCCGCTTCGAAGCCGCCTGGCAGGCGCTGCAACGCATCCAACCCGGGAAGTGGATCACCCATCGTTTTCCGTTGGAGCAAGCCGCAGACGCCTACCGCCTGCTGGATGAAAATCCACAAGATGCAATCCAGGTCGTGTTCCATCATAAGAGTTGACGATTCAAAAAATGACAGGAGAGTCCATGTATACCCTTGCCGTCCGCCGCGAATTTATTGCCCGCCATTTTCTCATTGGCGGGGATTGGGGGGCAGAGAACCTGCCGAATTCACACCACTATGTCCTTGAATTGCAACTCGAAGGAAATGAGTTGGACCTGCATGGTTACCTTGTGGATATCGTGGATGTGGAAAAGAACCTCGATGAAATTGTCGTTTATTATCGGGAGCAGATGTTGAATGAAAAGCCTGAATTTTCGGGCTTGAATCCGTCCATCGAGCATTTTTCCCGTATTTTGTGCCTGACCTTGAACGAAAAAATCAAGGCGGAAAATATTTCCAGAATCAAAGTTGTATTATGGGAACATGCCAGCGCATGGGCGGCGTTTTCAGTCGAGCGTCAAAAGTAAAAAAACGGACTTCGACCCTGGCTTATGAAAATCGGACTTGTCATTTATGGCTCACTGAATACCTTGAGCGGCGGATATTTATATGACCGAAAACTGGTCGAGTATCTGCGCGCCCAGGGCGATAGGGTCGAGGTGATCTCGCTTCCCTGGCGGAACTATGCGGCGCATTTATCGGATAACCTGAGTTTTCGGCTGCCGCCCAACCTGGACATCCTGATTCAGGATGAACTCAACCACCCCTCGTTGATTGCCGCCAATCGGGGCAAACATCCATATCCTGTGATTTCCCTTGTCCATCACTTGCGCTGTTCCGAACTGCGGACCAAATGGCAAAACGATCTTTATCGCATTGTTGAAAGGAAATACCTGCAAAGCGTGGATGGGTTTATCTTCAATTCGCAGACAACGAAACAGGTGGTCGATGCGTTGGCGGTTCATGAGAAGCCGTCCGTTGTCGCGCACCCGCCCACTGACCGATTCGGGGAGGCGGTGTCAGAAGCAAATATTCGGGAACGGGCAACCGAAGAGCCGTTCCGTATTCTGTTTCTTGGGAATGTGATTCGTCGCAAGGGCTTGCATACCTTGTTGAATTCGCTGGGGAATATGAATTGCAGGCTCGATGTGGTGGGATCGTTAGACTCCGAGCCAGCGTATGCGCGGGAAGTGCAGCGGCAGGCAGCGGCTCTTGGTCTTCAGTCTTCGGTTGTGTTTCATGGCGCGTTGAACAATGAATCGCTCAGGCAAACACTGCGGCGCGCGCATCTGCTGGTTGTCCCATCCTCCTATGAGGGCTTTGGAATTGTGTATCTCGAAGGCATGGCGTTCGGTCTGCCCGCCATTGGGACGCTGTGCGGGGCGGCTTCCGAGATTATTGCGGACGGAGAAACGGGTTACCTGGTTGCGCGGGATGATTCGCAAATGCTTGCGGCGCGCATTGCGTCCCTGGTAAACGACCGCAGCCTGCTGGCGGGAATGTCGATTAATGCGTTGAGGCGTTATCGCGCCCAGCCAGTATGGGAACAGACCGCCCAACGAATTCGTGAATTCTTATACGTCATGGCGGGGAATAAACGCCGTGAAACCGTTTAATGGACTTAATCAAAACGTCCCGAAGGCTGCCGTCCGACATTCAAATTACGCGAAACAAACTTTCGCGACGGTAGTTGTATGTTATTTCCGATAAAATCTAATCGACCTCTTGCTAAAATACGAAGCCCGCGAAGCAGGTCCAAGTCACAGCAGGCGGCTTCTTATGAATTCCTTTTATCTGTGTTCATCTGAGGCGAATTGGAGTTAAGAACTTAGAGATTGCTTTGGCAGAAATGCGTCGAAGCGCGCCGATAGGATAAAAAGCGTTATGGAATATTCCTTCCCTCGTTACCTGCTCTCCAAACAAAGCGTGGATGACCGCGCCTTGAATCGAACTGTGCTCGATGCGTTGAAAGCCAATTTGCCAGGCTTGCCGCTTGATATTGTTGAAGTGGGCGCCGGGGTCGGGACCATGCTGGCTCGCCTGCTGCGCTGGGGCGTGGTCACACATGCCGATTATGTGCTGGTCGATGAGATGGCGGAGAACATCGAATCGGCTCGAGAGTGGATTCCGCTTTGGGCTGGGGAGGCAGGTTTGCAGGTGGAAAGAATCGCCGAGAATCAACTGCGGGTGTTCGATCCGTCGCGCGATATTCGCATCCGCCTCGAGCGCGCGGATGTCTTCGATTTCATCCAAAAGAAGTCCGCGCCTGCCGATTTGTTGATTGCTCATGCGTTTTTGGATTTGCTGCCCATGCCCGAAAGCGCGTCAAAACTGCTTTCGCTTACGAAGGGACTGGCGTGGCTGACGATCAATTTCGACGGCGTGACCTCCCTTGAGCCTTTGATCGATGCGGCATTGGATAAACAGATCGAGCGGTTGTATCATGCGACGATGGACTCGCGCCCGACAGGTGGAGACAGCCGCGCGGGTCGGCGCTTGTTCAGCCACTTGAGGACGGCGGGAGCGCAGATATTAGCCGCGGGCGCGTCGGATTGGGTGGTGTATGCCATGCATGGAAAATACCACGCTGACGAGGCTTATTTCCTGCATTTCATTTTGCATTTCTTCGAAGAGTCGCTCACGGGTCATGCTGAATTGGATGCCGCCGCTTTTGCAAACTGGCTGGAGAAACGTCACGCTCAAGTCGAGCGCGGCGAGTTGGTTTATATCGCTCATCAGATGGATTTTTTGGTGAGCAGGCTTGAGCGGTAATTTGGAAACACGTCCCGCAGGGTTGAATGGAAGGTGGGTGTGAATTCCAGAAGCCTTCGAGATGTTTTCTTTTCTACACCAATTTCTTTTGCAGCGCCAAACTTACTGCGGATACTCTATTATCCACGCCGAGTTTCATCAGGATGTTGCTGATGTGGTACTTGACCGTCGAAAGGCTGATGACCAGCCGCTCGGCGATTTCGGCGTTGTTCAATCCTTCCACCATCAGTTTGAGCACTTCCACTTCGCGCTCGGTCAGGGTCTCGGTTTCCTCCGCCTGCTGGTTGGCGCGGACAAGCGCCTGCGCCGCTTCGGGCGAAAGAGTCATCTTGCCGTCTTTGGCGGCTTTGATCGCCGCCGCCAGTTCGCGGGCGGTGACGTTCTTCATCAGGTAGCCAACCGCGCCTGCCTTGAGCGCGTTCTGCACCAATTCATCTTCCTGAAAACTGGTCAGCGCCACAATTTGAATCTGCGGATTCTGCTTCTTGATCGCCTGGGTCGCGGCGACGCCGTCCATGACGGGCATCATCAAGTCCATCAGGATCACATCGGGTTTGAGCAGGTTGGCGCGGACAACAGCCTGTTCGCCGTTTTCGGCTTCACCGACCAGTTCGAGGTCGGGGTTGACGCTGAGGAAGGCGCCCAATCCAGAACGGACGACGGCATGGTCGTCCACGAGCATAATGCGGATTTTGTTGGACATAAAAAACTCCTTTGTTGGGTAAATGCGGTAATAGGTAATTAGGGAATGGGTAATTAGGAATTAGGCTCCTAATCACTAATCACTAATTCCTAATCACCTGTTTTCCACACCACCGAAATCTGCGTCCCTTCGCCAGGTTCGCTGTACATACTGAGTTTTGCGCCAATCGCGTCGGCGCGTTCGCGCATGATTTTCACGCCGAGGTGGTCAGCGGTGACAGTGGACGGGTCGAAGCCTGCGCCATTGTCTGCCACGGTCAAGCGGACGGAATCTGTCATGCGTAAAGTGACAACCGCTTCGCTGGCTTTGGAATGTTTGAAGACGTTGTTCAACGCTTCCTGCGCAATGCGGTACAAACTGACCTGCACATCGGCGGGGAGTTTGCGCTCGCCTTCGGCGCTCAACTGGATGTTGATTCTGGCGCGACCCGACAGGGCTTCGGTCAACTGGCGCAGCAGGGTCGGCAGCGGAACTTCGACCAGCGCGTTCGGGCGCAGTTCCACCAGCAGGGTACGCATCTCAGCCAGCGCGCCGCGAGTCAGCAGGCGCAATTCTTCGAGGCGGCGTTTGCCTTCGTCGGGACCTCTGGTCTCCCAAATTTCAGGCAGCACGTCGGCAATCAGCGTGGTCGAGAAGAGAGTCTGGGTCACGGCGTCGTGCAGGTCGCGGGCAAGGCGGGTACGCTCGGCGGTGACGGCGTCCTGTGCGGCTTTCTCGCGCAAGCGTTCGTTGGCAAGATTCAACTCTTCGGTACGTTCGGCAATGCGTTGTTCCAGTTGTCGGCGGTGTTCGGCGTCCTGTGCGGCGAGACGTTCGGCGGCGCGTTTTTGCTCGTCGATGTTTTCGGTCATCGCCAGCACATATTTCGGCGTCCCGTTTTCATCGCGCACCACCGAGTTGGTGATTCGCACCCAAAAGACATGCCCGTCCTTGTGAACGTAGCGTTTTTCGATTTTGTAGGCGTCCAGTTTGTTTTCGAGAACCGCCTTCCTCTCCGCTTCGCCAATGGCGGCGTCAGGCGGATAAGTCAAACTTTTGCCAGTCAAACGTCCCCCTTCATCGATCTTGTAGCCTGTCATTTGTACCAGCGCCTCGTTGATGGCAATCGGGCGGCGATCCAGCCCCACAAGCGCAATGCCAATGGCGGCGTTATCGAACATGGCGCGGAAACGCACTTCGGATTCGCGCAGCGCTTCCGACTTTCGCTTTTGGTCGTCGATGTCTTCCACCATGTTGACGAGGTAGGAAGGCTGTCCATTGATGTCGCGCACCAGCGAGAGGGTCAGGCGCGTCCAGAACACTTCGCCGTTTTTGCGGACGTACCGCTTCTCCACGCTGTAGTAATCGCGTTTGCCCGCCATCATCTCCGTAAACAAATCCATGCCGATATGCGCGTCTTCGGGGTGGCAATTTTCAAGGTCGCTGCGCTGTTTCAATTCCTCTTCGCTGTAGCCCGATATTTTACAGAGGGCGGCATTGGCGGCGAGCATGTTGCCGTCGATCATGCTCAAGCCCATGCCAATGGCGGAACTCTCGAACATGGCGCGGAACTTTGCTTCGGATTCCTGTAATTCTTCGAGGGTGCGTTTGCGTTCCTCGATGTCTTCGGCAATCACAACCAGGTAACTCAATTCGCCCGAGTCGTTCCGCACTGCCGAAACGTTTTGCCTCATCCAGTGAATTCTGCCGTCTTTATGGACGTAGCGCTTTTCCACCTGGTAGTGGTTGCGTTTGCCCGCCAGAATTTCGTGGAACTCTGCCATGCCCGCTTCGCGGTCTTCGGGGTAGGTCACGCCGCGCCCGCCAATTTCAATCAATTCATCTTCACTGCGCCCCGATAACTTCACCAGCACAGGGTTGACCGCCAGCGTCTTTCCTGCGGGCGAGATGATACTGATGCCCACGGCGGCGTTCTCGAACATGGCGCGGAAGCGGGCTTCGGATTCGCGCAATTCGGCTTCGACGTGTTTCTGGTCATCGACCATTTTTTGCAGGCGGATATTTTGCGCGCGCACCGAACGCACCCGCCAGTTGAATCCTGCGGCGAGGAGCAGAATCAACCCGATGGCAAGCCCAAGTTGAAACGGCAGGGTCTGCCAGAACGGAACATGTTGGGGTGAAAATATTTGCCTAACAGGCAGGCTGAGTGAGGAGATGAAAAAACTGCTCATAAGACTCTCGGAGGGTTTGAGGTGTGGGAATTGTAAACGAAGTTTGTTCTTCAATAAATTGGACTTGAAAAAAACAATGCCTAACCACGGAGTCACGGAGACACAGAGAAAACCAATTAAAAAACTCCATGACTCCGTGTCTCAGTGGTTAATGGTTTTTGGGAGGGCAATCCCTCAAATACAGATATTTTCTCTCCATTCCTTAGACTCTCGGAGGGTTTGAGGTGCGGGAAATGTAAACGAAGTTTGTTTGTGTTTGCGCGAAATTTGAACCACGGAGTCACGGAGACACAGAGAAAACCAATTAAAAACTCCGTGTCTCAGTGGTTAGAGATTTTCTCACCATTCCTTGACCCAGGCTTCGTCCAGATCGTATTCGGTGAATCCCATCGCGGCGTACAAGTTGCCCGCCCGCTCCGAATACGAGCCGACGGTGCAGAGCGTGGCTCCCAAATCGCGGACGCGGCGCAAGCCTTCTGCCATGAGCGCCTTGCCGAGTCCCTTGCGCTGGTGGTCGGGGTGTGTGCCGACAGGCTCGAAGGCGGCGGTGCGGGTCACATCATCGAACCAGAGGGTGGCGAATGCAGCGTGCTCTCCGTTTGGGGCAACAGCAACCAGGTCGAGGTCGCGGCGGTAAAGCGGCGCGCGCTGGACGTTTCGATACCAGTCCCAGCCCTCGTATTTTTCATCAGGCTCGTCGGGATGGAACGCCTTCCACGAGACCCAACTGCGTTTGGGAAGTTCGTCCACGTCGCCGAGGGCGCGGACGGTGTATCCGTCAGCGGGTTGGAAATCGGGGATGGGTTCGCGCATGTCGCGGCGGCGTTGTTGTTCGGGAAGCCATTTGCTTTTGGAATATCCGCGACGTGCCAGCAGGTCTGGACGCATGGGGTCGTTGGCGTGCGCCCAAAGCGTCAACTGCTGACGCCCCTCGGGCTGGGTGGTGGCAAATTGAGTCTCCGCCACCGACATCATTTCCACTTCGAGTTCGGGTGTGCGGAAGTCGGGGTGTACCTCTAAAAACGCCTCTCCCGTCCCGTCGGGGTGAAGCGCCGCCACGAGTTTGCCGTCCGCCGTTTCCCACAGAAAGACGGCGGCTTCGAGGTTGAACTTGAAAATGTTCTCGTTGACATGCCAGCGCCAATAATCCCACCGATACAACGACCAGGAAAATTCATGACGATTGTTCAGCAGGAAGACCTCGCGCAAAAACTGGCGGATTTTCCACTGGTCGTCGTCATGTTTGTATTTGCGCTGGATGAGTTTCATAGTTGTCTCCTGTATGCAAGGATAGCCCGCTTAATGCAAAACCTCCCCCGCCCTGGGGGGAGTTTGGGACTGGTCAAGTGGACAGGTTATTTCTCGGCGCGTTGCTTTACCCCAAGCAGTAGTCCGCGCTCCATGACGAAGACTCCGGGGTGGATGATGTCCCAGAAACCGCCGACCATCATGGTGCGGGTGCGCAGAATCAATCGGGTCGAGTGATCCGCTTGCGGGACGAGGATGAACTGCCACAAATCCACCCATTCGCCGCCTTCCTGATGTCCCATCACGATGGCTTCGTTCGGGACGATTTGCGCCACGATGTACGCGGGCGGAGTCCCGTTGGGACACATCTCCACCTTGTCGCCGACTTCGAGAGTCTGCCATTCGTCGTGGATGCGGTCGGCGTTGACCAGTTTGCAGCCAATCATATTTTCGAAAGCGGTGTAGCTGTAGAGTCCGCCCTTGCCCGCGCCCATTTGAATCAGCCAGGGGTAGATTTCTTCGGGAGCGGCTTCGATGGTCACAGCGCGGTTGACGAAACTGGCAGGAGCGGGAACCAACTCGTCGCCGGGGAAGGTGGCGTTGACTTCGGCGTCGGTCGCGCCCCAGCGATCCATCCACGGGGTGAGGGCAATGATTCCTGCCACGAACACGACGGCGAGGAGGGCAAGAATGCCGAGGATTTTCAAAAACTTTTTCATGAGATTTCCTTTTTGTAAATGATAGAACGCAGGCGTTATAGCGTCAGATAAACCAGCACGGTCGAAATATCCATCAGCGCGTGGATGACGACCAGATAAGGCAGCAGCGACGGGCGAAGTTTAAGCGCCAAGCCAATGAGGAGGGCAAAGGGTAAAAACATTCCGAAGCGCCACAAGAGATAACCACCGTCGAGAATGAAGGGCAAAAACATGTGTTGCGCGGCGAGAAAAAACGCCGCAATGACCAGAGCAAGCCAGCCGTTGTTGAGTTGTTTTTCGAGGCGCGGCATACAGTAGCCGAAATAAGTGGGCAGTTCAGCAAACCAGATGGTGAGCGGAAAAAGGAAACTCAATGCAAACGCCCAGGACGGCAGGGGACGGAACATCATGCCTGTTGCAACAGATGCGTCGCCGAAGAAAAGGGCGGCAAGAGGCTCTCTTGGCGCAGCGGCAATCGGCAAGCCGACGATGAGGAAGCCAATCGTCCAGAGCAAATCGGGTTTCCACGTCTCGCGTGAAAAGCGGAGAATATCCCAAAAGCGTTTTCCTTCCGCGTTGAAAACACGTACGAGCAAATAGAGGGATGCGAGGTTTGTGAAGAGCGTGGCGAACGTCCACCATCGCGCGGCTTCATCCCATGCGGAGGGCGCGCCTGCCGCGGCAAAAATCAGCGCGGTCAAAACTTGAAAGAGAAGGAACAGCGCGGAACGCGAGAACAACATCAGCCAGGGGGTAATTTTTTTAGGCATGGATTGAAACCTCTTTCTGGTTATCCGCGCTGACGTAAACGTCAGCGCTTATTTACGAAGCCGCCTGCGGCGGCTTAAGCCTGCGAAGCAGGCTTCGTGTTTGAGCGCGGGGATTCATCCCCGCGCGGTGTTGGCAATCCACTTGACCAGATGAAACAGGCACAGGTCGAGCAGGATGCCGAAGACGGGCAGGTACCAGGCGTCCAGCGCGGATTCGAATTTCCAGTAGAACAATTGCACCGACCAGGTGGGGGCGAGCGCCATGCCGACGGGAGTCAAAATCATGACGAGGCTGGCGAGAACGACCATCGAAGCGAGCAGCAGGATCATCGCGCCGAGGGGCAGGGCAAACGCCAGGTAGAGCGCTTGATTCCAAAAGTTTGTCTTGTGGGAGAGTGTTGCGTTCATGGGTTATTCCTTTACGTTTTTGAGCATGACGACGGTCAGGAACAAATTGGCGGCGGTGATGACGAGGAAGGGAACCATAATGCCGAGGCTGTCGGGGACGCCCTTCAACGACATGTTGATTGCCATCGTGCTGACGGCGAGTCCGAGGGTGACGCCTTTGGTCATCATGATGGAGGTGAGCAGGAAGCCCCACGCGCTGCGGCGCAGGATGAGGATTCCGCCCAAAATGGCGGCGGGCGCGATCAAGCCCAAATCCATGAATTGAATGACCATGGTGGTGGTGTTTTCGAGGGCGGGCACGGCGCCTTCTTGCAACGCCGCGAAGATGCGTCCCAACCAGGCAAGGGCGAAGAAACCAGCGACGACGAACATCAAGCCCGCGATCCAGCCGCGCGGAAGTTTTTCGGAGAAACGATTCGGCAGGTCTTGCAGGTCAAAGGACATCATGCTGAGGATGAAGGCGTACATGCTGAGCGTGAACAGGGCGATGTAGACGGTGAACAGCGCGTTGAACGACGCCAGGGTCGCCATGGATAGGTAGGTGTAGAGGATGAAGCCCAATGTGCCGGTCAGCAGCAGACGTCCACGCAGGGAGCCGCGAAAAGCCATCCATGCCGAAACCGCCAGCAGGGGCAGACCCACCACCAGCGTAATCAGGTCGTTGCCTTGCATCTGCGCGGCGGAACTGAGCGTATCATAAAAATATAATCCATGCCCGTTGAGCGTCACCGTTTCGCCGCGATGATTGGCGTATGGATAAGGTTCGCCGGGCGTTTCGTAGAAGAGTCCCATTGCGGCGGCGAAGAGGGTCAACAGGAAGATGGGCGGGATGAGCCATGCTAAAGGTTTCAGGGGTTTCATTCTTTCTCCTATTTTTCTGTCCAGATGATAGCCTTTGGCAAACAAAAACTCCCCCGTCGCGGGGGGAGTGTGGGACTGGTCAAGTGGATAGGGCGGGCGGTTATGCGGCTTTTGCCCTGCGCGTGGGGGTCTTGTATTCGGTCTTCTTCTTCAAGCCCAATGCCTGCACCTGGTCGGAGTTTTTGCCAAATTGG
>Ga0172367_10002883_pt1 | contig 23033 bp, 22 predicted proteins | sample Lak10m_FD_114542 | JGI IMG/M metagenome (GOLD analysis project Ga0172367, IMG submission 114542) | Freshwater microbial communities from Kabuno Bay, South-Kivu, Congo - kab_022012_10m | ecosystem: Environmental > Aquatic > Freshwater > Lake | place: Democratic Republic of the Congo: South-Kivu... | reverse complement strand
GCTGCGCAAACGCTGGAAGACCAAGGCCGAGCACGAGAAGATGATGAACTGAACACAGGAACATGAGAACCAGAGAACCTCCGTAATACCTTTTTAGCAATACAGACCAGAAGTGTAAAGGCTGTTCAGTATTAAGAACCGAAGTTGCAGACCTGAAACAGGAGTATCACTTTAAGGTGTCAACCTACCACAGGAACAGCAGTAACAGCCGTCAACCAAAAGCAGGGATACACCTCGGTTCTGTAACCCACAGAAAGGAATAGATCAATTAGTTGTAAGTTTGGTTCAGGGTTATCCTCAAACCCGGTAATGCACTTTTAGAAATCCCCTCTAAATGTGTAAGGTTTTTTTAGGAAGGGTCAGTTCGTTGAACAGACCCTAGGGTTCTTTTTAGGAAGGGTCAAACAGCAGCCCCCATCGCCATGGTTTCAGCCGTCAACGGCCCACTTGCAGCGCCCAAACGCCATCTTGCAGTGGCCTAAACCCATCTTGCAGCGCCCAATGCGCATCTCGCAGCTCCCTTTTCCATACTTGCACAGGCCTGCGCCTGTCTTAGAGGGCCCAACGGCACACGTACAGTCGCCTGCGCCACACTCGCACTGCCCATATCCATGCTCGCAGCGTCCTACGCCCATCTTGCAGCTTCCTATGCCTGTCTTACAGAGGCCTGCGCCAATCTTGCAGCGCCCAAAACCGTGCCTACAGCCGTAAATTCCATAATGAACATCGCCAAATCCCTTCTTATACGCGTCAAAAACCGATCTTACATGCACTCTTTACCTTAGCTGCCTCATGGACAGCATAACACAGGCGGCCTTGGGCGCGGCCATAGGTCAGGCCACATTGGGCAAAAAGGTAGGCATGAAGGGTATAGTGGCCGGTGCCGTGGTTGCCACCATTCCCGATCTGGATGTGGCGCTACGGCTCTTCTACAGTTCTTACGACATGCTGCGCATTCATCGCGGCATCAGTCATTCGTTGGTTTTCGGGGTGGTGGGTGCCCTTGCGGTGGCGTTTATCATGCAGCGCATCAAGCCGTTCCGCGGGCTAAGCCTGTTGCGGCTATGGTCATTCAGCGCGCTTTGCCTCATCACTCATTCGCTGCTCGACTACTGCACCGCGTACGGAACCCAACTGCTTCTACCCTTCTCTGATGCCTGCTTGGGCCTCGACACGGTGAATGTGGTGGATCCCGTGTACACCGTTCCGCTTCTGCTAGGCACGTTCGGTGGTCTTTATTTCCCTACGGTGAAGTACCGGTTGAACGGTTTAGGACTTCTGGCAAGCACGCTCTACCTCGGTATCACTCTTATTGCCAAGCAGCACGTTGAGGCAATGCTTCGCACCGACCTGACGATGCACAACATTGAAAGCCCCGAACTACTGACCATGCCTGTTGGTATGGCAGGTGTGAACTGGTACGGACTGGCGTCTACCGCAGATGGTATATACATGAAGAAATACAGCATAACGGGTTCGGAAGACGACTTCACTTACTTTCCGAAGAACGAGCCTGTGCTGAACAGGCTCAGCCCCGAAGTGGCTGCTACCATGCGTTGGTTCGCCAAGGGTTTCTACACGGCCGAGGAAACGGGTGACACCATACGTATTTACAACCTTCAGGTAGATATGCGCGGCATGAGGCTGAACCGCGTGCCCATGGCCCCTACAAAGGGATTCTTCCAATTTGTGAAACAGGATGACGGAACCTATAGCTACGGCTATGGTTCGTTCTAACCTGTGACGCATGTTGAACGGCCACTACGTAGTTCGGACAACAGATACCCAGAAGCGTTCGGTAGGCCGCTTGGCAATGCAGCGTTGAAATTGACACGAAACCGATGCACAGAGGACCCCGCAAGGGGCCTTTTGTATTTGGGGGAATTACTTCACCGCAGAGAAGGCGGTCTGTATCTTTTCGGCAAGCACGTGGGCCATTTTGGCGTTGCTTTCGTGGGTCCAGCCGGCAATGTGAGGCGTGAGTACCACGTTGGGCGCTTCTATCAGATAGCGCATGCTTTCGCTGAGGGCATGGTCGGCCAGAGTTTCGAAGTTGAACTTCTCGTGCTCGAACACATCCAAGCAGGCACCCAGCACCTTGCCGCTATTGAGGCCGCGCACCAAGGCATCGGTCTCTACCACGGGGCCGCGCGAGGTGTTGATGAGGTAAATGGGGTTGCGGAACTGCGATAGGAACGCATCGTTGACCATGAAATGGGTCTCTTCGGTAAGCGGCACGTGCAACGAAACCACCTCGGCCTCTTGAAAGATGCTTTCCATGTTGGTTTCGACAACGCTGGTATCGGTGAAGTTGCGCTGATACTTGTCGAACGCATAGGTGAGCACCCCGAAACCCGATAGGCGCTTGGCAAAGGCACGGCCCGTGTTGCCATAACCGATGAGCCCTACGGTGCGGCCCAGCAGTTCGACCCCACGGTTCTCTTCGCGCAGCCAAATGCCATTGCGCACTTCGCGGTCGGCCGTTACAATGCGGTTGAAGAGGGCGAGCAGCATGCCAATGGCGTGTTCGGCCACGGCATCGCGGTTGCCTTCGGGTGCATTGAAGCAGCGGATGCCGAGGATCTTGGCGTGGTCCACATCAATGTTCTCCATGCCGGCCCCAGCGCGGGCAATGAACTGTAGGCGGGTGGCGGTGTCCAACAATTGTTTGTCGAGCTTGATACGGCTGCGGATAACGGCTCCATCGAACTGGTTGATGCGGCTGAGCACTTCATCGCGCGTCCATTGGGTGCCATCGACACACTCATGATCCATGCGGGTGAGGTGCGATGCGAGATGTTCGTGAACGGTGTCGAGAAAGAGGATGCGCATAGATCAGAAGGCAAGGCCGTACATCAATCTGCCAATGAGGAAATAGAAGAACAGCCCGATTATATCGTTACTGGTGGTGATGAACGGGCCAGTTGCCAACGCAGGGTCTATTTTGATGCGGTGCAGCGTGAGCGGCATGAAGGTGCCGAAGGCTGCCGCAAACAGAATGACCGCCAAAAGCGAAACGCCAATGGTGAGGGAGAGTTCGAGCGGATAATCGAACAAGAAACTGTATGCCAGCAGTACTGCCGAACAGGCAATGCCATTGATGAGACCGACCAGCAGTTCGCGGAAGATGCGGGTGATCATGCCATCTTTACTTAGGGTGTTGTTGGCCAAACCCTGCACAATGAGGGCCGATGATTGGATGCCCACATTGCCTCCCATGGCCACAACCAATGGAATGAAGAAGGCCATCTGTGGGTTGATCTTGAGCTGATCCTCGTAATTGCCAATGACCATGGCACCCACAATGCCACCCAACATGGCTATGAGCAGCCATGGCAAGCGCGCACGGCTCATGATCCAAATGCTGTCGGTGGTTTCGATATCCTCAGAGATACCCGACATCATCTGGTAATCTTTGGATGCCTCTTCGCGCACTACGTCCATGATGTCATCCACGGTGATACGGCCCAACAGGCGTTCGGCCTCATCGACCACGGGCATTACCACAAGGTCGTATTTTTCGAAACGCTTTGCCACGTCTTCAGCCTTCATGTTGGCGTAGACGGAAATGACATCGTCTTCGTATATCTCCTTTATAAGGGTGCGCTCTGAACTGATGAGCATTTTTTTGAGGGAAACGGTTCCGAGCAGTTTCTCGTCATCGTCTACCACATACACGGTGTACACGGTATCGACCTCCTCGGCCTGTTTGCGCATTTCGCGCACGCAACGCAGCAAGGTCCAATTCTCGTTAACACGGATAAGCTCTGTGGCCATGAGACCACCGGCCGTGTCCTCGTCATAGCGCAGCAGTTGGGCAATATCGCTGGCCTGCTCATCGTCATCCACCTGCGCCAGAACGTCCTCTTGGCGTTCTTCGGGCAATTCGGCAATAAGGTCGGCTGCATCATCGGTATCGAGCTGATCGATGTACTCTGCGATCTCTTCATCGGAAAGCGATGCGAGGAACTTTTCGCGGACGTCCTCGTCCAGTTCCACGAGCACTTCCGATCCCTGTTCATCATTGAGCAGGCGGAAAATGAACTGGGCCTCATGAAGTTCTACTTCATTGAGGATCTCGGCTATGTCGGCTGGGTAAAGCTCCGCTACCTTGGCAGAAACGGCATCTCTGTCAAACTGCCCGATGTCCGCTCTGAGGGCATCGAGAAACTCTCTGGTCAGTTCGAACTGCATTATCCAAGGGTGGGCGTATTCGTTAAACCTATCCGGGCATCAAGGGGCCAAGCACCTGGTGATGTGGACAAAATCCTGTACAGAAAGCGTTTCGGCCCGTTGCGTAAGGAGCTGCCCGTCCGGAGCGGTGGCAAAAGTAAGTGATCCGAGGGCATTCCTCAAGGTCTTTCTCCGTTGATTGAAAGCGGTTTTCACTACCATGAAGAATTGTCGCTCATCGCAGTCGAGGTTGGTGGTGGCATTTCGTTGCAAGCGCACCACGGCCGACTGCACCTTGGGCGGAGGATGGAAAACGCCCGGAGGAACGGTAAAAAGGTACTCGACCGTATAGAACGCCTGAAGCAGCACACTGAGGATGCCATAGGTCTTTGAACCGGGCGGTGCGGCAATGCGGTCGGCCACTTCCTTCTGTATCATGCCCACGCATTCGGGAATGCGATCGCGGTTCTCGAGCAGTTTGAAGAATATCTGTGAGGAAATGTTGTATGGGAAGTTGCCGACCAATGCGAACTTGCCTTCGAACATACGACTCAGATCGAGGCGTAGGAAATCGCCTTCGGTAAGGCGCGGGGCCAGTTCGGGGTAGTGTTCGTTGAGGTACACCACCGATTCGGTATCCATTTCGATGGCGTGCACGCGGTAATGTTTCTCCAACAGGAAATGCGTGAGAACCCCTGTTCCGGGGCCTACCTCCAGAACGGCATCGTAACCACCGAAACCCGTGAGCGAATCAGCGATCTTGGAAGCAATGTTCCGATCCTTGAGAAAGTGCTGTCCAAGATGTTTTTTGGGGCGGACCATTTTGGCTGATACGAATTACGAATTGATGCGAATATGACGAATGCGAAAAGACAAAGTGCAATGATACGGGAACCAGATTCCTTTGCGGAATTCAAGGTGTCTCCACCATTTCGAGCAGGGTTCGGAATGCCACGAACTTACCTTCGAACCGCTTGGTGTGGTCGGCCTGCAAGCGTGGTGCATGGTCGCGCTGGTATTCCTGTAGGTCGAGCATGGATTTGCACGTGTACTGAATGGAATAGGTTACTCCACCCTGATCATCGGCAAGCACCTTGGCAAATCGATTGTCGAGGAAATAGCCCGTTGCCATCACATCCGGAATGTGCTCATCGCGCATCCAACGCACCCACTCATCATGCGAATCGTGGTCGATATTGACCGTGACGTTGTAGATGATCACTCCTTCGCTTCCTTGATGAAGATGTACACGATCTCGCGGCCGGTTGCTGTCTTCGAAATGCCCCCCGACTGTGGTGTTACCCACGTGGTTGAGGTGGATTCCAGTTCATAGCCATCGTTCAATAGGCCCATGAACACCTTCATCAATTGTTGGTCGTCTTCCATGGATGTTTTCACCAGATTCTCATCCATAAGGGAAGATTTTAGTTCCAAGATCTGAATTTCCTTTTCTGGGAGATTCAAGATGAGAAATCCTTTACGCTCACTGTATTCCATATAATTGATCTGCCGTACAACGGCAACGGATGCCTCTTGAGCCTGGGCTAATGTGAACGATAGTAGTCCGATAGAGAGAATAAAGAGTCGTTTCATGATGTGATTTGTTTGCTCCGAAAGTATGCAAACGAAAGGAGCTGAGATGTCGTAAGGAACCAGATTCGGCCTGAAGAAAACGAGAAATCAATTCAGCAGATCGCCTCGCAGGGTGCGGTAGCGTTTGCGGGCTTCAATAGTATATAGCGAGCCGGCATAGTTGAGCAACAGTTCCTGATAGTACTCCATGGCCTTTGTGGGGTCGTTGAGGCGGGTCTCGTACAACTGCGCCATTCTGTAAACCGCATCATCGGCCAATAGGTCCTGTGGATATTCCTTCCATACGCGATGGTAATGCTCTATGGCGAGTTCCAGATTCTTCTCCTTCTCGGCCATCTGCGCGCGTTTAAAGAAGATATCGTCCTGCAACGAGTGACCAGGATGGAACTTCTCAATGCTATCCAACGACATTTTGGCGCTGTCCAACTTGTTCTGGTACATGAGCAGGTCGGCACGTGCAAACATACGGAGTGCCGCGTAGGTTGTATCTAGATATGAGTTGTCAGTAATGAGCATGGCCAAATAGAGCGCATCGTTGGCAATGAAATCGCTGGTGGCGGCTTTCAGCACATTGAGCTGCGCCTGTGCCCATTCGAACTGCCCCGTGTAGTAGGCCAACTTGGCATTCTTCAGTTTTGCCATGCGCCCCAGTTCATCGGTCTTCAGCATTTTTTCGGCCTGTGAGTAAAGCAGCGTGGTCTCCCAAACCTCACCTACGAATAGCAGCGCATCTGCCAACTGGATCTTGGCGGAAGCCAGATCGATGCGGTCGATACCCGGCAGTTCGAGCACATCGTAAAGCAGGTCGATGCCCTTGTTGGTCTGATGCATGTAGAATGTGTACAGCTCGGCAAGGTTCATCATCATGCGGGCAACGTTTCCGTTCCTGCCAAGTTCTTCCAATGTGGTAAGGAAAGTGGTCTCCAATTCCGCCAATTCCTGTTCGGTGTAGTCGCCACCGCTCACCGCCTTTTCGTAGAGCGTGTTCACCAGATCCTTCTTGCAACTGAAGTAATAGTAGTTGTCGCGGCCTTTTTTGATGACGTACTGAAAGGCCTCCATGGCAAGGTCGTAGTCGCCATTGGTGCGGGCAATGTGGGCCAGTTGCACCACGCGCGATCCGTCCTCCTTATTTCGTTTGTCAATGGCCTTGGCCTGTGCAAATGCCTGCCGGAACTGTTTCTGCTGTTCGAAGTGCCAGATGAGCAGCTCCGGGAAAATGTCGCGGTTCGGTTGGTTCTGAATACGGCCGATCAACACTTCTTCAAAAAACTCCTTCTTCTTTCCGGTGGCATCAGCCGTCATGGCATCCTCTAGATCGGTTTTTACCTTGTTTATCAGCGTTTCATCTTCCTGTAGTGCATTGAAATACTCCTCCAGCTGCAGATCGAATTTTCCCATTCGGCCATAGACCGCAGCCAGTTCGAACCGGTAGTTGTAGAGGCCGTTGAGCATTTTCCGGCCGCGTTCGTAGGTTTTCACCGCCATGTCCATTTCGCCAATGCCCATGAACGCGTTGGCCAATGCCTCTATTTGCCGTTGTGTTCCGGGCAGTTGCTGCACCGCATCGCTGAATGCCTGTTCGGCCTTTTTGGTCTGCTCGCTGTCCTTGTAAATGCGCCCGAGTTGCACATACAGGAAAGGTTCTCCTTCCTTTTTGATGCGTTTTTCAACGGTCTTCTCGGCCTTTTCGTACTCTTTCAGCTTCAGCAGGCAATCTATGTAGTACTGAAAGAAGAACTCATCGTGGTAACGTTTGTAAAGCCGGTCGTAGTAGAGTTCGGCCTTGTCGAATTCACCGTTCTTGAAGTATTGGGCGGCCAGTTGCTCGTCCGTGTCAGTCTGTGCCATAGCGGTGGCCGAAACCACCAGTAACACCAATATGGACCACACCGACCTCATTCTTGCTCGTTCGAAGGTAATGAAACGAGTAAACGGTCGATGTCTGTGTTTAGTGCCGCATACTGACTGAAGCATGCGTTCAGCTCGGTTATGACCTGTTCCATTCCCTCATCCAGACTTTCAACGAACTGAAATTCGGTTTCAACGAACTGACCTACACTGTCCTTGTCGGCTGCGGCTTCCAGTAGGTCTTTTCTCAGGTTGAGCAACTGGTTCTTGGTTTGCATCGCCTCGGCATCGATCAGGTCTTTGCGTTCGATGCAACTTCTGAGGTGACCTTCGAGCAAACAGAAAGAGACCAGCGTCTGCGCATCATCAATGGAAAGCGTGTCCTGCATGGCAGATTGAATGCGTCCGCATTTGTCATTCACATCCTTCATGTACTGACGAACCAAACGGGCATCAATGCCTTCCGATGCGTTCTCAACGTTGGTGAGCACTCCGAGCATACTTTCCACAGCATGCTGCTCGGCACTGAAATCGGGTCGACAGGCCGCCAGAAAGAGCAACAGCGCCAACAAAACCGATGCTCTGCGAACATCAATCATCGGAACCGATGACGGAAAACCCCGTGTAGCGGTGCAACACCTCAGGAACACGGATGCCCTTTTCGGTCTGATACTGCTCCATGAGCGATGCCATGATGCGTGGGAGAGCAAGTGCACTTCCGTTGAGCGTATGTGCCAACTGAGGTCGATCATTGCCTTTTCGGTAACGCAACTTGAGGCGATTTGCTTGGAAGGTTTCGAAGTTGGAAACCGAACTTACTTCCAACCAACGGTCTTGGCCGGCAGACCACACTTCGAGGTCGTAGGTCAAGGCAGACGTGAAGCCCATATCGCCACCACACAATTTCAAAATGCGGTAGTGCAGCCCCAATTTGTCGAGCAGTGAGGTTGCGTGCTTCAGCATTGTTTCCAACACATCGTAGCTCAATTCGGGTTCTACCACTTGCACAATTTCAACCTTGTCGAACTGATGCAGACGATTGAGACCCTTCACATCTTTTCCGTAAGAACCAGCTTCTCTGCGGAAACATGGCGTGTAAGCAGTTAGTTTCTTCGGTAGTTCATCCGCATTCAGGATCACATCACGGAAAAAATTCGTCAGAGGCACTTCAGCTGTAGGCACGAGGTAAAGGTCATCAGTAGTTACATGGTACATCTGTCCTTCCTTATCGGGCAACTGTCCTGTGCCGTAACCAGAGGCTTCGTTCACCACGAATGGCGGAATGTATTCTTCATAACCTGCATTTCGGGCCTCATCCAAGAAAAAGTTGATGAGCGCACGCTGCAATTGTGCGCCTTTTCCGATGTAAACAGGAAATCCGGCACCCGTGATCTTGGCGCCTAATTCAAAGTCGATCAGGTTTAGGTTTTTCACCAATTCCCAATGCGGCTGTGCCTGAAAGCTGAAAGTGGGGATGGCTCCATTGACGGATACGACTTCGTTGTCGGCCGCGGTCTTTCCTTTTGGCACCACCAAACTCGGAGTGTTGGGCAACTGATACAATGCCTGTGTCAATTCATCCTGAACCGAGGTCATCGTTTCCTGAAGCTGGGCAGCTTTGTCTTTCAACTCCGCGGCTTTCGATTTGGCACTGTTTGCTTCGGCAGCCTTGCCTTGTTTGAAGAGGTTGCCGATCTCCTTGGCCAAGTTGTTCGATTCGGCAAGGGTGGAATCGAGTTCCGTCTGCGTGCTGCGTCTCTTCTCGTCCAACGCAATAATGCGGTCTACAGAGGCCGTGGCGTCAAACCCTCTGATGGCCAATCGGGCAATGGCCTCTTCCCTATTCTCTCTTAAATATGTTGTTTGAAGCATGTTGTTTTCTGTGCGGCAAAATTATTTACATGAAACAAAAAATCCCTTGGCCTGAGGCACAAGGGATTCCTTATTCTTTCAAGGCCGATATTCCTTAGCTGGCAGGAACGATCGACACGAACGAACGGTCGTCTTTTCTCTTTCTGAACTCAACTGTACCATCAACCAACGCAAAAAGCGTGTGGTCTTTACCGATACCAACGTTCAAACCTGGGTGATGCTTGGTTCCACGCTGACGCACAATGATGTTGCCTGCAACGGCAGTTTGACCACCGAAGATCTTTACTCCGAGTCTCTTACTTTCTGATTCGCGTCCGTTCTTGGAACTACCGGCTCCTTTTTTGTGTGCCATGGTTCTGTGTTTTTAGTGCAATTAAGCGTTATCGTCTGCTTTAACTTCTGAATCTGCAGCCTCTTCTTTGGCAGCAGCTTTCTTCTCAGCCTTCGGTGCGGCACCTTTGGCGGAAATACCCTCAATCACAATCTCGGTCAATGACTGCCGGTGACCGTTGAGTTTCTGGTATCCTTTCCTTCTCTTCTTTTTGAACACCAACACTTTCTCATCCTTCAGGTGAGAAACGATCTTTGCTGTTACAGAAGCACCTGAAAGAACAGGGGCTCCAACTGATACTTTACCACCGTCCTCAAGAAGAAGGACTTTGTCAAAGGTCACCTTTGACCCTTCCTTGCCTTCCAAGCGGTGAACGAAAACCTTGCTGTCCTTCTCTACTTTGAACTGTTGTCCAGCTATATCAACTATGGCGTACATCTCTACTTAATTGAATTGAACTCCCTAAAAAGGGGCTGCAAATTTAGGAAAAGAAGTATTGCATACAATACCCCCGATCAAGAATTTGTTCAACGGGTCTGAATAAGTCTTGAAGTGTATACCTGATCGTTCAGAACCAAGCGCACCAAGTAGATGCCAGAAGGGTCGTTTTCGCCTGCAAGATCCACATTGAAAGTGGCCTGACCAGCCGCGATCGTACCTGAATAAACGGCCTGCACTTGCTGACCCAAACTGTTGAACACAGTAAGATCAACGGTACTCTGTGCATCAACTGCAAATCGAATGACGGCATTGCCCTCGGTCGGGTTAGGGTAAATGCTCATAAAATCGGCCTCTTTGGCATTTTCGGCAACACCATTTGGTGCTTCAGGTACACGCTGAAGTGTATATTGGATAAACGACAGCATCATTTCGTCATTGGTTGTCAAGCCGAAATTGATGAGTGGTGCAGTTTCATTCGGGTTGTTGATCTGATATTTCGCTTCCTGAATTAAGCCATCCTTAAGTGCAATCGGCATCAACTCACCGTAAACCTGATCCAAGTATAGGTTACCTGGATGTTCCCAATCATAATACCCTTGATTGAATTGATAGAGGGTATTGTAGAAGCCCTCGTACAACTGCTGTCCTTTCGATCCATCAGGATTACGCTTGTAGATGTCATAGTCGATCCCATACTTATGAGTGTGCGATGAAAGGAACCAAACATACATGCTATCGTTCGGGTTGGCGCCCTGCGTGAAAACCGGATCGGTGAATGTGTATTCCTGTCCGTTATTGAAAATGAAGATGTTAAGGTTGATCAACAGGTCACTGAACATCTCGATCAGGTTGGGAGTGGTATTGTCAGTGTAGAAATTGATGTAAGCTTCAGCGGCAAGCACCGAATCCCCGTTTGAGGCATAGTTGATAAGGTGGTAGTTCAGATCCAACGTGCCATTTTGATCGACCTTGTATGCAGTACCTGCGGGAAGACTGGTGATGTCCGGATCTACCCAACCGACCATGTATTCGGCATCCTGAAAAGCATTCTGAACCGTAACTGGACGAAGCCCTTCCTCAACATTCCCTTCGGTTCCCGGAATGAATTCGAACAAGAGGAAGTGGTGAGATTCATCGTTGAAGAACGCCTCGAAACGTATTACATTCTCCAATTCGGCATTATTCGCCTTCTCCTTTTTATAGAATTCCACTTCTTCACCCGGCTCTAGGAAGAACGGGCCCAAATGCATCTGAAAACCCTCACCGAGTGCTGGTGCGTCCGGCTTTGCGATTCGCGCCATTCCGTTCACGTGATAATAATCGTACAGCGTCTGTGGGCTTACCACCTGTCCGCTCTGAGGTGCTCCATACAGAATCCACTGACGGATAAGTTCGACCTCTTCCTTCTCGAGTACAGCTTGATTCTGAGGCATTTGACTTCCTTCGGCAATATCCATTTGGAAGGCATCGTCCCATGCGGTGTAGGCACATTTATAAAGGAGGAAACTATTGTGCGGATAACCTGGGTCAACCAGTTTGTAACCTTTGTTCAAAGCAGCCGGATTCACCGGGTCCACGTTCACCAAGGCGTTAACCAAAGCTGAGCCAGTTCCACTGAGATCCAAATTTGCACTAGGGCTCGCACCGCTATGGCAACCAACGGTACAGTTGGCTTGGAAAATTGTACTTACTGCTGAGAGGGTTGAGGGTTGCGCTGCAACGAGCAATGGCAACAAGGCCGCCATGAGGGCCACACATATCTTCTTCATTTTCAAAATGGTGGATAGCAAAAATAGTATGCGTGCAGAATTTTCAATGGTCATTTATCGGTTTATTCACCAAATAAACCCCTCCAAGAACAATAAGAACGCCTAAAAGTTGCCCAATGCTCACCATTTCGCCATCGACAACTCCCCACATGATGGCGAAGATGGGCACAATGTAAGTGACCATTGAGGCAAAAAGCGGCCCGCCATTCTGAATCAGGCTATTGAAAAGCAGCACCGCGAAAGAGGTTCCGACAATTGCAAGCAGCGAAATAGACCCGACTGCCATTGCAATCTGCGGGTGATTGATGCATGGTTGAAGATCAGTTGTGAGGAGATAGGCCAAACAGAACGGCCCGATCCATAGAAACGAACCTGAAGCAATAAGCGCGGACGGCATTTTCGGCAGAAAACGTTTCACCAAGTTTATGTTCACCGCATAAAGTGTACTCGCCAAAACGACAAGCATTGCTTCGGGTTTAAATCCGCTGATGCCGTTTGGCATCAATATCAGAATGAGTGCTCCACTCAACCCGATGAGCAACCCAACAATTTGGCGAAACCACGTTCTAACCCCGAAAAATGAAACTCCGATGGTCAGCGTCAGCAGCGGCACGAATGAGTTCATCATTCCTACAGGCGCGCTGTCCATGGTGCGTTGTGCAGCGGTAAAGAGAAAGGCGGGTATCCCGTTTCCGGCAAGGCCGGTTGCCAACAAGTGAAGCCATTCCTTCGGTTTCACCTCTTTCCACCGAACAATAATTATTGGCAACGTGACCAACCACGCCAACGCCATTCGCATGGCTGCAACCTGCGTGTCGGAGAACACTATGAGCCCCTTTTTCATCAGAATGAATGAACTTCCCCAAATAAAACCGAGTAAAAGAAGAAGCAACCAATTCCGTAGTGCCGACATGCCGCAAAGTAACGCGGCATTTCTGCATGTGTGACCATGGTCATGAACAGTTGCCGCGCAGTTCTGTTACCTTTGCTGCCGAATGGAAAAACAAGTTCAGATACGGGTTGTAGGAATGAACTGTGGCCATTGCGTGAACAGCGTCAAGAACATCATTCAGGAACTTGACGGGATTGAAAAAACGGACGTGAGCCTAAAGAATATGGACGCAACCGTGATTTTCGATGATTCGAAGGTCACCGTTGAAGCTATAATTGACAACATCAACAGTTCAAACATTTACAAAGCATCATTATCATGAAAGCACACATTTTCTCTTTTGCAGTTCTGGCTTCTGTAGCGCTACTTGCCAGCTGCGGCCAAACCACAACCGAATCATCAGAAACACAGGAAACTGTTGAAATGATGAATGTTGAAGACATGAAACAGCCCACCACCATTGCCGTGAGCATTGAAGGCATGAGCTGCCCTTCGGGTTGTGCGGGTCCGATTCAGGAAAACTGCAGCAAACTGGCCGGAGTCGGTAAAAGCGAAGTGAATTTCGATGCCAAGACCGGCTATTTCACCTTTGACGCCAGCATGCTCAGTCAGCAGGATATACTGAAGTGTATTGAAAGCACCAACGGAGGCGGTATTTACAAGGCAACTGTGTTGGAGAACGCAGTTCCTGCAACCGAGGAAGCAGGCGATGAAGTGGAAGCACTTCGCGTGGTGAAACACGAGGACGAAGCTCATTCCTGATACCTGAAAAAGGAGAAAAGAAAAACGAAAAAGGTCGCTTCGCAGCGGCCTTTTTTAATTTCGGACAGCATGAAGAACTACCCAATTATCATTGGAGGAAACGAAGTTGCAACCGCCCAACGACTGGAGGTGCGGAATCCGTTCGATGGTTCGGTTGTCGGCACCACTTACTTGGCAGGAAAGGAACAATTGGAACTTGCCATTGAAGCCGCCCAAGCGGTGCAGAAACAACTTTGGGCGCTTCCGACCCACGTTCGGGCAAATGCGTTGGAGCAGATCTCGGATGAATTGAATGAACGAAGAGAAGAACTGGCCAAGCTGCTCGCAGCCGAATGCGCCAAGCCTTTGAAGTACGCGTTGGGTGAAATTGACCGATCCTCTCAGACCTTCAAAATTGCAAGCGAGGAGGCCAAGCGCTTGCCGAGTGAGGTTATTCAACTGGACACCACTGCCGCTGGCGAGAAACGCGAGGGAATCGTCAAATATTTCCCTGTTGGGTTGGTGGCCGGAATTGCGCCTTTCAACTTCCCTATGAATCTTGTGGCGCATAAAATTGCGCCTGCCATTGCTACGGGTTGTCCTATTATTCTGAAGCCAGCTTCATCTACCCCTCTTTCTTCGTTGGAATTGGCTCGGATCATTGAAAAAACGGCCTTGCCTAAAGCCTCGGTAACGGTACTGCCCATGAACCGCGAATCGGGAAATCAGTTGGTGACCGATGAGCGTTTCAAACTGCTCACGTTCACCGGTTCGCCAGAAGTGGGCTGGAAAATGAAAGCACAGGCTGGCAAGAAACGCGTGGTGCTGGAATTGGGTGGCAACGCGGGTGTCATCATCTCAAAAGACACTGACATCGACAAACATCTGCCACGACTGCTGATTGGTGCGTTTGCGTATTCGGGTCAGGTATGCATTCACGCACAGCGGTTCTATGTGCATCGTTCGCTGTTCGATGCATTCTGCCAGAACATGAAAGCGGGTGCCGAAAAACTGAAATGGGGAAATCCATTGGATGTTGAAACCGACATTTCTGCCATGATCGATGCGGTCAACACCGAACGAATGACCGAGTGGCTGAAGGAAGCCACCGATGCAGGAGCCAAGGTGGTTTCGGGTGGATTTGAAAAAGGCGGCATCTTCGCTCCAACCATCCTCACGAACGTGAAAAACGAACTGCGAGTGTGCTCCGAAGAAGTTTTCGGCCCTATTATTACCGTAGAGGCTTTTGATGAATTTGAAGATGCCATAGACATGCTGAATGATTCGAAATTCGGGTTGCAGTCGGGTGTTTTTACAGATAGCATCACCGAAATGAATCTGGCATTTGAGCGCATTGAATGCGGTGGCGTCATCATCAATGACGTGCCCACTTTCCGTGTGGATCAGATGCCATACGGTGGCGTAAAAGACAGCGGCTTTGGCCGCGAAGGACTCAAATACGCCATTCTGGACATGATGGAACCCCGGATATTGGTGAAGCCGAAGTGAAGAGATCCATCAACTGACAACATGCTTTTGAATCTTTCAAAGGGAATTCTACTTTTAGGCTATCAAGTCAATTCCCATGTTCAAACACCTACTCATTCCTTTTCTGGCAGCAACCTGTTCGTTCGGGTTCGCTCAACATTCAAAACAGCTACCGTCTGCTGAACTTTTCCCTGCGGAGAAGGCACACTTTACAAAATCTGAAGAGTTGTCGGCCCCATGCTTGGGACTGCGAAAACACCAGGATGTGACCGAACATTGGATGCGAACAGTGAGTTCGGGCCGTGTGATTCATGGTGCGCCCAACCGAACAGCTCTTGAATTGAAAAAGGACGAGAAGACGCGACTGAAGGCAGAGAATACGCTTCGCGAATCGGTACCGGAAGTGGAGAATCCGTTGGCCGTAACACCCACGTTGGGAACGAATTTCCTCGGAAACGAAATGTTCGGTGGCACGCCAACCGACAACACGATGGGAATATCGAACGGAGGCATCATTGTAAGTGCCGACAATGCAACCATGGAAGTGTATGATGGCGATGCGCAGGATCCGTATCTGTTCACGCTTACAAGTCATTACGATTTCTTCAGCTTTCTGAGCCCTGCCCCGCAAGGCAACATTTACGACCCGAAGGTGCTTTATGACAGCGGAGCAGACCGCTTCATTTATATGATCCTGCACGGAACCTCTTCGCAGCAAAGCGAGCTATTGATCTGCTTTTCGCAAAGCAACAACCCTGCGCAGGACGGTTGGTGGGTATATCGTGTGCAGGCAAACCAAGGCCATTCGGGTTCGTGGTTCGATTATCCGAACATTGCAGTGAGCAACAATGAACTTTACATCAGCGGGAACATGTTCACCGATCAAGGTCAAAACTCGGGCAACGTGGTTTTTCAGATTCAGAAAACGCCCTGCTACAGCGGTCAGAACATCAACTATCAATACTGGACGAACATTGCTGACAACACCAATGAAATGGCCTTTACGATCGTTCCTGTAAGTTGGGGCCAACAGGGAAACTATGGCCCGGGAGTTTACATGGTGGCCAACGAAACCAGCGAACCATCGGACAGGATCATGGTATTCGACCTGACGGATGACATGTCTGCGAGCAATGAGACCATCAACGCTTACAGTGCCAGCACGCAGGCATTCGATGTTGGTGGATATGCAGCACAATCGGGTTCGAACATCCTGCTCGACATAGGCGACAACCGAATACAGAACGGCTTTTACCTGAACGGCATCATTCACATGGTTTTCTGTAGCGACATAGGTCAAGGTTGGAACGGAATCAATTACAAGCGCATAACACTCAATGACCTTAGTGTGCAGGGCTCCACATACGGCAATGTTGGAAGTCAGGATTACTGCTATCCGGCCGTAGCAAGCTCGGGATCTGACCAGAATGACAAAAGTGTAATCATCGGATTTCTCCGTTCAGGCCAAAGCATTTTCCCCGAATTCAGAGCAGTCAATTGCGACCACAGCATGCAATGGAGCAACTCGCTTCAGATAAAACAAGGGCAAGATGACGTGAATATCGGTGGCCAAAGTCCAGACCGTTGGGGCGACTACTCTGGAATCAGCAGGAGAAATGGCGCTAACCGCACTGTTTGGGCAGCTGGCTGTTACGGCATGAGCGGTAACTCTTTCAACGTGAACAATGGTTGGAACGCATGGATCGCAGAATTGACCGATGGCGGCACACCGGGTTCTGTGAATGATGAGAACGTGGCTACGCCATTGAAAATATACCCGAATCCTACGGTTGAACGATTCTCCATTCAATTTGAGATGACGGAAAGATTGAACGTGGACGTTGGCGTTTACGACATGCAGGGCAGATTGGTGAAGATCTTGCTAAGCGACAATTTGAAACCCGGCATGAAAACCTTGCATTTCAATGGTGCAGCGTTGTCAAGCGGAACCTACAACATCATTGTAACCTCAACCGATAAGACATTGGCCCATGAAAAGCTTATTATCAATTAGTCTTCTTTCTGTAATGCTGAACATGTGCGGCTCAAAAGCACCTGAGCAGCAACCAACTGAAGAACAAAAAACGGAGATCCATTCTACAACCTCTGAAACCGAAGCGGCTTCAGAACCTGTGAAAGATGAAGCCATAGATGAGCCGCAGCAATCCACTTCAACGGCCAGTAAACCTGCCTACAAAGGCGAAATGCCAGACACTTCGCGCAAGCAGGTCATAGAACATGGTTCGCCAGACAAAGCGCGCAACGATTCGATAAAAGCTTCGAAAACGAAAGGGAAATTCTGACCCGCCATCAAGATTCAGTCACGTTTCAACTTCACGGAGTTGAACGTTGCATGAACGGAAGGTTTTGTTTTCAACGAAGGTTCGAGCAGAGTTTTCATGAATATCCATTCTGCTTTTGCTTCCAATTCGGTGAGTGTTACCACCACGTAGCCATGATCCATCATGTTGGCAAAACGCAAGTGCGGATTCCGTTTGCGCGCTTTCATGTACGGAACGGCAATTCTGGCGGCCAATTTTCCTTTCATTTCATCCAAATTGTGTGACGAGATGCTCGGTGTAACGAACTCGGCACCGAATACGCCTTTGCCTGTTTTACGGTCGTACACTTCCTTGTTCATCGGGTCGCGAACCAGTTCCACCGCCCACGATGTGTGAATGTCTCCGGTCACAACGATCAGATTGTGCATGCCTTTCCGCTCCAATGCATCGAAAATGCGTTCGCGGTCTATCGGGTAGCCATCCCACGCATCCATGTTGAAACGCCTGTCCTTGGCAAAACTTCCCAGATCCATGGGCGCAAACATGACGTTGTTCACCAACATTGGCCACCGCGACTTTGAGGAGGTCAGTCCATCGATCAACCATTTCAACTGCTGCTTGCCCAACATGCTTCGGGTGGTATCGTAGCGCGCTGGATCACTGTACGCTACGATCGGGTCTGAACGACCTTCTACCCGACCATCGATCATGAACAGGTCGGCCAAATTGCCGTAGTGCAGCTCGCGAACCGTTTTCTGTTCTTCGGGGCGCATTACAGGCAGCCATTCAAAGAAAACCTGACGGGCAATGGCTTTTCTGTCGTTCCAACTTCCTTCGGTGTTCGGGTCGTGGTTCTGAGCGCCATCGGCAAAACTGTTGTTGGCAAACTCGTGGTCGTCCCAAATGGCAATGAAAGGATGCAACCGATGCGCTTCCTGCAACTGGGGGTCGAGCCGATACTGTGCGTACCGCGTCCGGTAATCCTGCAATGTCAGAATCTCCTTGTTCGGAAGATGCTCACGTATCATGTCGCTGCGCGTGCCGTATTCATAGATGTAATCGCCAAGGAACAGAACCGCGTCTATATCCTGCTGTTGGGCCAAATGACCGTACGCGTTGAAATAGCCATCACCATAATTGGCGCATGATGCCACAACGAACCGGAGTTTATCGGCCTGTTCTGGCGCAGTTCGTGTCCGACCGATGGCCGAGGAATCACCATCAGCAACGAAACAGTAGAAATAAGTCGTTCCAGGCTTCAGCCCTGTTGGCTCAACGGAAACTGTGAAAGCGGAATTGGCATCGGAAAGAACATCGCCTTGCGCAACAACATGAGTAAGATTCGTGTCTGACGCGATGATCCATTTTACACTCACAGAAGTTTCCGATCCCTTCGGGAACACCTTGGTCCACAGCACAACGCGGTCAGGGCGTGGGTCGCCCGAAGCTACTCCGAAGGGAAACACAGATTGTTCAGAACGGGCAAGATCAATGAGCTCCGAATGATAAATGTTCTGTGCTGAAACATCGATCTTGGCAACAGCCAACAAAAGGAACAGGGAAAAAACTCGGAATGCCATAAGGAAAGGGGAATCAGTTGCGAAAGTAAAGGCTTGACCGACAAACGCAAACCACCACCATCGCGATTACTCCTGAACGATACGAACGGTTTCAATCGGTCGGATGACCTTGCGGACGGGAAGCCACGCAGCCAACAGCCCAATGGCTGCTACGGTAAGGAAGACATAAAGCACGTCCTGCGGCTGCACCTCCACAGGATATGCCTGAACGATGTAATTGCCACCCGAATTGAGTTTTACCAAACCGAACTGTATCTGTGCGAAGCAAACGGCCAGTCCAAGCACGAGGCCGCCAACAGCACCGATCATGGAAATGAACACGCCCTCGAGCACGAAAATGCGCTGAATGAGCTGCTCGCTGGCGCCCATGCTTCGCAGAATATTGATGTCCTTCTTCTTGTCGATGATGAGCATGGTAAGCGAACCGATGACATTGAAAACCGAGATCATGAGGATGAACGAAAGAATCATGAATACGGCCCATTTCTCACTTTTCATGATGCGATAAAGAACCTCATTCTGTTGGAATCGGTCCTTCACCACATAATCGCTGCCCAATTGCGCTTGAAGTTCTTCGCGAACCTCCGCCATGTCGGCTTCTGGTTTCAGCGCCAACTCCAACGAGGAAACGCGACCTTCTCGGTCGAGCAGATCACGGGCGAATGAAATAGGAGTGATCACATATGTGAGGTCGAAATCCTGCTGAATGGAAAAGACACCCGTGGCAAATATCTGTTTGACATTGAACGCCTTGGATGGATCCATGGTGGCACGGCTGCCTCGTTTGGGTACATAGATCTCCAACGGATTGATCGGGTCATTCACATTGGCAGAAAGATGGTAAGCAACACCGGCTCCAACAAGCGCGGAAGGCATACCATTCACGCGCATGGCAGCATCACCATCCACTACCATACTATCGATGTCCGTCAGTTGGGTAAAGTTGGACGAAACGCCTTTGATGCGGGCGAAATACTGCTTCTCGCGATAGCGCACCAGACAACTTTCCTCCAGCGTTTCCACATAACCGATAACGCCTGGAGTTTGCGTTATTAGTTCAACAGGAAACGAACTCATCTCCATGGTTTTCCCTTCGGCAGGTTTGATGACCACAGGCGCTTCGAAGACGTTGTAGAGCGAAATGACCAATCCTTCGAACCCATTGAAAACCGAAAGCACAATGACCATAGCGGCAGTAACCACTGCTACACCTGCCACCGAAATGGCCGAAATGATGTTGATGGCATTATGCGATTTCTTCGAGAAGAGATAGCGTTTGGCGATATGAACGGGCAGGTTCAAACTGGATTTTGCTGATGCGAATTACGAATCTTGTCCGAATATGACGAATCTTCCAGATGAAAGCACCTCATTTCGGATTGCCCGATTCGCATATTCGTGTTTATTCGTAATTGGTATCAGTCGAAACTCATCCGCCTTTCAAGAGTTGGTCGATGCGCTCAACGTGATCCAACGAATCATCGAGGTAGAAGATGAGTTCGGGCGACACACGCAGCTCATTGCGTTCATGCGCCAGATACTTGCGCACTTCCCAAGCATGTTCTTTAATGAGGTTGAGAACCGCCAATTTATCGGCAACCGCAAAAATGCTGAGGTAAACCTTTGCCACACCCAGATCGGGACTGATGCGAACATTCGTTACCGTGATCATGCCTCCTTTGGCATACAGCCCAACGTTGCGTTGGAAATAAATGCCCAACTCACGCAAAATGGCGCGCGAAACTTTCTGCTGTCGTGTGGTTTCCATCGACACAAAGGTACGGATGTAGAACCTCGAAACCTGAAATAAGAAAATCCGAAACCAAGCTGAAAGCTAATCGCTGAACGCTTGTGGCTTTCTACGGTATATTTGTCGCATGCAGAGCTTTGTGGGCATTCTCAGGCTGCTGAGAAAATACCGTGGTCTGGTAGGAGTGGTGGTACTGTTCAACGTGTTGTCGGTGCTGTTCTCGCTCTTTTCGCTCACCATGGTGGTGCCATTGCTTGGCGTGCTGTTCGGCATACAGCCATTGGTAATGCAGATGCCCAAATTGACGCTGAGCCCCAACTCAGCTATCGATTTCCTCTATTACCAGATAAGCCGAGTAATTGTGGATGATGCCGGACAAGTGACCTTGGACGGGCAAATGAAGGCATTGGTGCTGATCTGCGTGTTCGTGGTCGTTACGTTCTTCCTCAAAAACCTGTTCCGGTATTTCGCGCTGTTCTTCAGTGCACCGCTCAAGAATGTAGTGGTGCGCGATATGCGAAACGACCTCTACCACAAGGTGGTGAACCTTCCGTTGGCCTATTTCTCCGAAGAGAAGAAAGGCGAGATCATTTCCAAAATGACGAATGATGTGCAGGAGGTGGAAGCCAGTGTGATGAGTTCGGTGGAAGTGGTTTTCAAAGAGCCGTTCACCATCATCTTCTTTCTGGCCACCCTGCTTGTTTGGAGCCCCGAACTGACCATTTTCGTACTGATACTGCTTCCAGTTACAGGACTTGTGATCGGCCAGGTGGGCAAAAGCCTGAAACGCAGCAGCAAAAAGGTGCAGGAACAGATGGGCGTGTTGGTGAGCTACATGCTCGAAACGCTGTCGGGCCTGCGCATCATCAAGGCGTTCAACGCCATCGACACCTCTACCAACCGTTTCCAAGAACTGAATCAGGAATTCCTTCACATGAAGGTGAAAATGGTGCGAAAACAGCATTTGGCATCTCCACTCAGTGAGATTCTTGGCACGCTGGTAATGGTTGTGGTCATCTATTACGGTGGTTCGTTGGTTCTTGGTGGCGAAAGTCTGAAGGCCGACCTCTTCATCGGCTACATTGTGGTGTTCTCGCAGTTGATCCAGCCTTCAAAACAGCTGACCACCGCCATTTATAATGTGCAGAAAGGCATGGCGGCTGTTGACCGCATCGACACGATTCTGAATGCTGAAGAATCCATCCGTGAGAAGCCGAATGCCGTTCCATTCGAAACGTTTACGGACAGCATCGAATTCCGCGATGTGAGTTTCTGCTACGAGAATGGCGTGAAGGTGCTGAAAAACATCAATCTGAAGGTGAAACGGGGCCGTACAGTGGCCATTGTAGGGCCGTCAGGCGCGGGTAAGACCACGTTGGTTGACCTTCTGCCCCGCTTCTACGACCCGACCGAAGGTGCCGTACTCATCGATGGCATCGACATCCGCGATATGAAGGCGTGGGATCTGCGTGCCAAGTTGGGAATCGTCACCCAGGAAGCCATTCTGTTCAACGATACCGTGTTCAACAACATCGCATTCGGACTGGAGGGGGTCACCGAAGAGGAGGTGGTCGCGGCCGCAAAAGTGGCCAATGCGCACGATTTCATTGCGCAGATGGACAAGGGCTATCACACGAGCATTGGTGAGGATGGCGGTAAACTTTCGGGCGGACAGCGGCAGCGCATCAGCATTGCCCGTGCCATTCTGCACAATCCACCGATTTTGATCTTGGATGAAGCTACTTCGGCTTTGGATGCCGAATCTGAAAAACTCGTTCAGGATGCCCTTTTCAAGTTGATGGAGAATCGAACGTCTCTCATTATCGCGCATCGGCTCTCAACCATTCAATATGCTGATGAGATCATTGTCATTGATGACGGCAAGATCATTGAGCGCGGTAACCACTTGGGTCTGATTGCCCATAACGGAGTTTACAAGAAGCTGTATCAGATGCAGGCGTTCGTGTAGGGGTTTGATGCATCAAACCCTAACCCTTATGCATCAAACCCTAACCTTAGAACCGGCCTTGAACCGCTTCGTCCATTCACCGAAATCGAACAGGGCAAACAGTGGTTTCTCTTCGGGTCTTTGAGCCAATTCCGAAAGCTCCACACTCAGCTTCGCCCATAGTTTTTTAGCCTCGGATGAATCGACCCGAAGCAATTCGCCATAGTGCTTCAACAATCGTTGAGCAGTTGCAGAACCAAGACCGTGGGCATCGCGCTTGTGGCTCCGCAGCAACGATTCCACCAGTTCCAGATCGCTCAAT
>Ga0172367_10002880_pt1 | contig 23050 bp, 39 predicted proteins | sample Lak10m_FD_114542 | JGI IMG/M metagenome (GOLD analysis project Ga0172367, IMG submission 114542) | Freshwater microbial communities from Kabuno Bay, South-Kivu, Congo - kab_022012_10m | ecosystem: Environmental > Aquatic > Freshwater > Lake | place: Democratic Republic of the Congo: South-Kivu... | reverse complement strand
TTTTTACCACCCTTAGCCATAAGGCCACGTAAAGATGGTATTAATTTAAGTAATTTACCAGCGGGTACAATTGCAAAGAATAATGACAAACCACCCATAAATTTATCATTATCTGAAAAATAAATCATAGCATCTGTTAATTCAATTATACCGTATAACGCATATCTACCTAAAATTGTTGCAGCACCTCCTGATACTGCCACCGCGATTGCCGATAAAATCGGTAAGACGACATGCAAAGTTTCTTTTACCAATGGAGGTAAAAGAACCCCTTTTGCAAATTCATACTTATTACCACTAACCAAACTATATTCCTTAGAATACAATTCATCCGGATTAAATTTTCTTAGTATTTTTTCAAATGTATCAAGTGTTTGATCATTAAAATAGTACTGATAACTTAACATTGGGTTAGTCTCTCCATTAGCGTAATTTTTAGAAAGAAATTGCCCCTTTGAATACTCCTCATCTTGTAGAAACTGTATAATATTAGACTGCTTACCATAAACTCCGTGTTTTTTTGGGTAGCACATCCATATATACTTTATTATTTCATTATATGTTTGTTTATCTTTAATTTTTCTAAGCGCATTTATTAAATCGGAGCTACTTGTTCCCCAAGATGATGGCTCTAACCATGTCGATGGACTTGTTATCTCAAATTCTTTTTGAACCCCAACCTCATCCCTTAATTCTAAAAATATTTCCTTTGCCCTTTTTTGGTAATCGTATTTTGGTGTTCTGTTTAGTAGTGAATTACAACCTTTTTGTGCTCCTTTTAAAATCTCAGTATCTATTTCCTTTTCTCTTTTTTGTATTGATCTATTTTTTAGTATTTCCCTATCCTCTTGATCTGTCCTCATCTGAGGTTCCCAAGTTAAATCAACTTCATTAACTGAATTAATTCTTTGATCATTCAATGTAAGAGACCTATCATAAGAAATTAATCTTAATGACTTAATTATTTCTTCGTGTAAGTTAATTTCTTTCATACTAATTTGTTTGCAGGTCCCCTGCCAAGTTTATCTTCTCGTTTTGCACTTGTTATTGGATTTGCAGGTCCTCTAACTTTACCACTTTCCCATTTTCCAACAGTAGGGTAGCCCTGACTTGGACCTGATCCAGAAGAAGTGGTGTTAGTTGTTTCTTCACCCTGTTCTGTCATTTCTTCATATTCAATATCATCATCTTCTATTTCAAGATCTTCTTCTTGAAACATAAGTTCTTTTATTCTTTTGATGTCTTCTGTAATAGTTTTTTTCATTATTATATATAAATAGTACAAAATATATTTAAGTAATTAATTATTTTGTTTTTTATCATAATAAGGTCAAATTTATTTGTTTTACTTTTTAATTTTATTTCTGAATTTAAAATATCATTTAATTCCAAACTTAGTTTTCTTTTTAAATGAGTTAGTCCTGTTGATATAGATACTTTATAATTGTTTTTTTTTACCCACAATTTTAATACGTTTATATCCAGTTTTTCATTTTTTTTCTGAGGAAAGCAGTCAAATAATTTGTTTGATTTAATATCAACAATTGTTAATGATGGTGTAATTGTTATTTTTACAATACCAGATGTTTTACCAAACATACCCTTTTTTGTGAGGTATATTTTGCAAAGTAAATTTTCAATATTGTGTAATGCCGGACCCATACATATAATTATTTGTATTGTATGGTAAAATTAGAAAATAAAAATGATTTTATCTAGGATTCACATCAAATCTTCCAGACCAAGTCTCAGCCCTTGTCGAGTCCTCACTTCTTCCTGAAACACCGCCCGCATTTATATTAACAAAATAATTGGTTGCAGTTTTTTTATCTTTAAATTCTGGAATTGTTTTTCCGTTTGTTAAAAATGAAACTGCAGCTTCTGCTGCCGTTTGAATATCATTTAATTGATCTGGATTTGAAACAAGATCTATCCCAACTCTATTTCCGTATGTCTTGTAATTACTTTTAAACGTAATTTGATTAAATCCTCTCCCTCTATACTTATATCCATCACCGGGGTTATCATTTCCTGTGTCCCATCCTAAACAATCTGTCGCTTCAGGACCATACACCTTATCAAAAAATGATTTGCAATTCTTTTTTAATGCAGTTAATTCAATATCTGAAAGATCCCCTAATCTGCAATCACCAAATATCTCCCTTAAACTTGAATTGTCAGTATTATTATGACAGTTTTCATTTTGAGGAACAAAATTGGATTCTTTTCCAATCACACTTAGTATTCCAATTTGAGCATATGGGTTTGTTATTCCCTTATCTTCCATTATTTGAATTAATGTTTCAACATTTGATTTTTGTTCAGAATCAAGTCCCGCTCCTGATATATCAACAATACCATCCAAATAATATTCTATATCTTTAACTTTACCTAAAAACATTGATAGATCTTGATCATTAAAACTTTCAACTTTTAATTCATAAAATAACTCTTCTAATGTGTCAGTATCTGCAACTCCAGTAACATCAAGACCCATTCTACTTTGAAATGATTTAATGTCATCAATCATCTGGTTATCAATATTCCCATCGAGTTTTAAGTTTTTCCCGTCACCTTTTGTAACAAAATTAAGTGCAATTTTTATTTGATTTATGTCAGATTCAAAACCACCACCAACAGATGTGTCATATATATTTTTGGAATTTATTATATCTTCAAATCTTTCCAAAAATTCATATATGGTGTCAAAATCAGTTTCATCACCACCTAATTTAATATTTTCACGTTTAAAAGTTATATCATCGATTTTTTGGGTTTTGTCTGAAAATCCAATTGACATTTCATTTGATATTTCGATCAAATCAAGAACTGCAGGATTAGTTAAATCAACATTAACATCGGTTATTACAGGATGATCACCAATAATATCAAAACCACAAATATTAAATTCATCATAAAATATATCACCAACTTCTTCTATTGATTTTATATCTTTTTCATTTTCAAAATCAAAATCACTAATTACACCTTTAAAAACATAATAATTCGCATTTGGAAAAACTTCTTCAATTAAATCACATAATGAATTTATTGATTTAATACCTTTAAAAAAATCAACCGTTCCAATTGAAAGTATTAAATTATTTACGTTTTCGTAAACTTCAGAAGATGATAAACGTTTCATTAATAAATTAACTGTCATATTTTCATCAACAAGAAATGAAATTGTATTAATTTGATCTGAAACAATTTCTGCAAAATGATCACCAATAATAACAGTACCTGAAACATTTTCATTTGTTTCACCTTGTTCATTAATAGACATTAAATTTTTTATTCTATATATTTCATTTAAAACTTTAGTCATAGTATTACTTAAAAACCGCTTTAGGGAGTTTTTTAGGATAAACAATATAATATTCATTTAAAAATGATATTATTGAGTCTTCGTTTGTTATGTATTCATATTCATCATCTCCCCATTCATCTTCATCATCTAAAGATTCAAAAAGATCAAATACTGATTTTTCATCATAACCAAATTCTTCATAGTAGTTATACTCAATCATATCTTCTCTAACAACGTCTTCATCATCTACTGAAAGACGAAATTCAACACTTATTAAATTTGTATTTTTATCTACGTAATGTGATATAATTTCAACAACTTCCATTAGTTAAACTTTTTAAATCTTCTGAACATATCTAATGATTTATTGATACTTTCTTTGATATTTTCAGTTTCATCCGTTTTTAGGTCTTCGTCTTCAATAGAATCTAAAGGAACAAAACCTTCTTCATCTTCTTCATAAACATCCATAGGTCCTTGTGATTTAAAATGAAATGATTTTTTTCCTGGATTTTGTATTGCCATACCCAATTGTGGTCCTTGTGAATCAAATTCATATGCCGGATCAATTTCATCATAATGTAAATTTTTACCAGTAATTTCATTAATTCTGTTGTTGGTGTATTGTTTTACTTCTCCTTTATTTGTGACGGTAAGTCCTTCTTTATCACCTGCAGGATCATAAACAGTTAATGGTGTCATATTTGATGGAACATTTCCAACCGCATAACCATTATATAATTCTTGATGTTTTTTTAAAATGTCTTGTCTTTCTTGATCTGACATTATTGAATATCCTCTCATTCTATTTCTTTATGTATGTATTTATCTGCATTTCGCATCCAATATTTTTTTGCATTTTGTACAAGTCTTCTCATCATTTTTTGTACTTGTGGTATTTCAGGATCAATTCCTTTATTTTCCAAATACTTCATTGCATTTCTTATAAATATGTCCCTTACTTCTTGTGATCTAGAAACTAATAAATTATTTACAATTTCATCTTCTTCATCAAATTCTTTTTGGTATGATTGTAGTTTTATGAAATCTTTTATATAATCAGGTCCTGTTAATAAAAATCTGCCACCTTCCATATACATATTTGAAAATCCCGATCTTCTTTCAAGTTCCAAAAATTCACAAATTTTATCTAAATCCCCTTTTGTAAACACTTGAAAAAACTCACCCCACTCAATAAGATCATCTATATTTTTAAACATATTTTCATTTAATTTTTCAGGATTACTTTCATAGTATTCTCTATCGTACATCCAACCATCTGATTCTGGAAAAATTGGCAATTTTGAAATTAGGTCTCCATTTTCATTATACCATTCAACTGCGTAACCATATCCAGGATCATCTGGTTTGAATTTTGGTTGATTTATTTTACCTATAACTTTACCTTTTGTTTCACCGAAAATAATACCTCCCGTAGATTTAGAACTTTCACCATGCATATAAATTACTAAAATTCTATCTCCTTTAACTAAAGGTGGATTTATTTCATTTAAGTTTTTTTCCATAACAATAAATATAATAAATTAGAAATATGGTTAAATAATTTACAAGTTATATTTATATATTATATGAAACTTATTTCTATTTTAAAAGAATCAATAACAGAACAATTAGGTGTTGGGTTGTGGGATTTACCAGATGACCCAAAATCACCGATTGGTCTTACAAAAGATAATAAGCCAATTTATAAAAAAACAAGCGTACTTGGTGGTGGGGGTTCTTCTGAACCATTACCTCCTTTAGGGAGTTTAAATAGTAATAGTATTAATTGTTTGGATGATGTTTTATCAGTTCCTAAATTTAAAGGTAAATGGTCTGAGATTGGAGGATTTAATGATAGAACTATTGGTTCAACAAGTGTTAAATCTGAACATGCTTTTGGTAATGCTCTTGATTGGCACGGAAAGGATAAATCAATTATGCAAGAATTAGCCAATTATTTTGTAGAAAATGCTAATAGACTTAAAATAAAATACATTATTTATAACTATAAAATTTGGAGTTCAGCAACAGGTTGGACGACTTATAACATTCCAGAAGGGGGATCTCCACATACCGATCACGTGCATGTTGATTTTATAAAATAAATTTTGCAGTTTAATTTTAATTATATATATTTGTAGAAAATAAACAGATATGAAAACGATTCAAACAAAAGAAAAACAAGAAAAGCAAATCAAAGAAGTTAATGATCGTGTTATTAAATGGAAAGATAAATTTCATTTTTCATTTGCAACACTTTTGTTTTCAACATTTTTACTTTGTTATTATTTAATGGATCAATTTGTTGGATACATTCCAACTGTAGTTCTTTCTTTGGTAGTTTTGGTTTTTATTCAACAAACGATCAGATCTTACAATTATTTCAAATTTCACCGTGTGACATACCGATCACTTAAAATGCTACACAAAATGGTGGATGAAAAACTATAAACAAAAAAAGGACAGAATTTCTGTCCTTTTAAATTTTTATATAAAATTTAATTATTGTCCTGATCCAAATTCGTGACCACCTTTCATTCCACCAACCATAGGTCTTACTACATTTCTATAAAAACCTGATTTTTGAAATTTAGATGGGTTAGGTTTATAAACAAGTAATGGTCTTCCTGTTCTACGAGCAAAATCAATTTTAACTTCACCATCAAATCCACTATCTTCAGCTTGTCTTAATACTGACCCAACACTGTTTTGAAGCTCTTCATCGGTTAATTCATATTCTTCTAAAAGATCATCAATTTTTCTGATAAGTTCTTGTCTTCTTTCTTCCTTTTCTTCGGCACTTGGTCCAAATAGACCCTCATCTAATTCTCCTTCTTCCATTTCAGGAGCATCCATTTCTTCCATTCTTGATTCAACAACTATTCTTTGGATAAGATTGGTGAGTTCGCTTTCTGTTAATCTTATAATTCTTTTTGCCATTTTTAATTTTTTTCTTTTTTATTTATATATAAATATATGTTTATTTCAAAAATTTCAATTTATACAGGGTAGAATTAACTAATTCACAAATAGTATCAATTTGATTTTGAATATATGAGTCTTTACAACAATCTCTTAATTTACTTACTTTATCACAAACACCTTCTAAATATTTAATGGTTGCGTCAGTTGATTTGTAGTTTTGAATATCATATGACTTATAATTTTCAATAATTCCGTATTGTCCTTGATAAGACTCCACAAGTCCGTCAATAAGTCCTCCGATCCCGTCATAATATGCATTTAAAGCCATGTGTTCAGGATATGATTTAGTTTGCAAATGTAAAATATGTGCTTGAGTTCTTGAATGAAGTAAAAGGGACACCATTTCAGCAAAATCATTAGATTTTGGTTTTTTTTGTTCTGAAACAACATTTTCAGAATATATTCGTTTTGTTAAAATATCTTTTTTTGTTATCATAATATTTTTATTTATATTTATAAATATGGCAGTTATCCAAGAAATAAATAGGATTAAAGAAATAATGAATATAATAAGTGAAAATAGATCAGATGATGATATTACTAAAGATAATGTATTCTATGATTTTGATATTGACCAGTTCAAAAACAATCCACCACCAAAAGATAATAGTAAAAAAACAAAAGAAGAATTAGAGTATATTTCAAATATTGAACTTGATAAAAGGTTTGTTCAGTCAAGGGACAAAATAGGTGACAACTTTTTTGACTTTTTGGATAGTAAGGATGTTGATTACAATAAAGAATTTTTAAAGAAGATTAAAAACGATTCAGTAGGGGTAATACAAACATTAAAAAAACACTATAAAAGACCAAGACCTTTTAAGTTAGATTCCGATTTAAAGGATCCGATGTTAAAGTCAACTAAAGGATATTCGTATCCATCAGGACATTCAACTCAATCTAATCTTTTAAGACTTATTTTAACTCACCTTTATCCAAAATATAAAAAGGATTTTGATAAAATCACAAAAGACATTGTTTATTCAAGACAAATGGCAAAGGCACATTATCCATCTGATATAAAATTTGGTGAAAAATTAGCAAAAAAACTTTTTGAGTATTTAAAAGATAATGATTTACTTCATTAAATGAGGTAGAACCTCGTCTTCTAAGAAAATTTTTACCTGATGAACGTGTTTTCCAAGAGCGTCCTGTAATCTTTCTTCATCTCCACTGAAGTCTTCATCAAAAACAAAGTCAATTTCAGTTATTTTATCACTTTTATTTGTTGCAAAAAGACCATACCATTCACGATCACCCCAATAAACAACCCCATAATGTATGTCTTCGTCTTCAAACTCGTCAGTATAGTCATATTTGAAGGTAAATTCACTGTTATCCGCTAGTGTTGTAGTGAATTTATCACCTTCTTTTTGACCATAATCTATGGTTTTTGTGTTAATAATGTCCTCAAAATCACCTTTTTTACCCGAATTTAACCATTCTGAGTACTTGTGAAGGATGATTTTATCATCATTTTCAAGGTTTTGGTATCCAAATTCTTGCATTTTATCTAAAATACTATTAATAATAGGGTAATTTTCAACTAAATAACGTTTTTTTGATCTCATTTTAACCGTTTTTTACTAATAAATACTTAAATAACTTGTATTTTACATTAAAAACACGTATTTTAGCCCTTATGTTAGAAGATAAACTCAAAAATATACCTAAATCTAGTGGTTGTTACCTTTTTAAGTACAAAAAAGGTCAAATAATCTATGTTGGTAAGGCAAAATACCTCCCAAATAGGGTAAAATCATACTTTTCTAACAAAAATCACACAAATAAGACCAAAATACTAGTAGAAAACACCGTTGATGTCGATTTTTTGACCACTTTGGACGAAAATTCCGCTTTAATTTTGGAAAATGACCTAATTAAGACCCATAAACCTAAATATAACATCAAATTAAAGGATGATCGGTCAAAAAAATGGTATTTAACCCTTTCAGATGAGGTTTTTCCTCGTTTAGAAGTGAAAAACGACACCAATTTGACCACAGATCCACTAATTTGTGTATCAAGTAGTAATCTTTGCTATGAAATGTATGAATTATTACACGATATATTCAATTTGAGGTCCTGTTCCTATGATATTACACAAGAAAATGTTGAAAATGGTAAGTTTTCTTCCTGTTTGGAGTACCATATGGGTAGATGTGACGCCCCTTGTGTTGGAAATACCAATAAATTTGTTTATAACTCCATTATTTCTGATCTAAAACAGGTAATTTCGTTCAATTTTGACCATTATCGTGGTAAATTGAAGAGAAAAATGATCTCATATAGTAAAAATATGGAGTTTGAACAGGCAAATGACATCAAATTCAGGTTAGATGCCCTTGATAAGTATGAAAAATGTGCTGAAACAACAAGAATTGGTGGTTATTTGGTGCTTGCAGATGACTTCAAGACTAAATATAACCTAAAAAACACCCCAATTGACATAGAAATGTATGATAATTCCCATATTATGGGTGATTGTCAGGTGTCTGCACTTGTTAGATACACAAATGGTAAGAAAAATACCTCAGAATACCGTAAATTCAACATCAAAACCGTTGTTGGTCCCGATGATTACGCATCTTTTGATGAAGTTTTGCGTCGTAGGTTCCAAAGATTACTATCTGAGAAGAAAAAACTACCTGATCTTGTGATTATTGACGGGGGTAAAGGTCAATTGGGGGTTGCAAAGAAGGTTTTTGACGAACTTTCTATACTTGATAGGGTAGATTTACTATCTATTAGTAAAAACTCGTCTCACAAGTCAGAAAATCTACATTTTACTGATGGAAATTGTGTTAATTTTGAAAAAAATAAGTTTTTTAACCTTCTTGCATCAATTCAAGATGAGGTTCATAGGTTTGTTATTACTTTTCATCGTAAAAAACGAAGTAAATCCTTGTTTAAATAAACTTTATGTGATAGTATTGAGCCATATAATCAGAAGAAACTAAAGGATATTCAGATAAGATAGTATCTATTTCAAGAAAATACTTTTCTGTTTCATAATATGTTTCTTTATCAGATAAAAACTCATCATATGCGTAAATTGCAGTTCTTATACTACAATCTTTACCATTTAAGAGTGCTTTTGTTGGTCTAACAACATTATAAATGACAATACTGTCGTAATCCCAATACTCTTTGATCTTAATATGGTCAAAATATATTCTATAGTTTAATTCTACCTGTTGATTTGTTGCCGGTTGATAATAAGAATGATCAAAATCAATATATTTTACTTTTTTAAATACATTTTCAATTCTATTGTATAATTCTTGATTAAAATAAAGGGTTTCTTCAGTCCCTAATATGGTTGAAATGGCTTCAATATTTAAATAACTACAAAAATCATCAACAAATGTTTTTAATTCTTCTGTAACTATACCTTTATAGTAAGAAACATCGTTTGGATTTGACATTTTAAAGTAAAAGTCATAATAAAGACTATTATTTTGTTCAACATCATCCAAAAAAAGAACCAAACCATCTAAATTGATAGTTTGGTCATAGAATTTAATAAATAAATTTTTAATTTCTTCAGGTGTCATACCTAATAAGTATTAACGATCTTCAGGGAATGTAGATTTTGAAACTTTCACTCCTTTTGGTAATTCAAAATCAGATCTTTTTGGTCTTTCTTGTCTTTTGTATTTTTCAACTGGAAAATCATAGTTTAATTTGTTAAGAGCCATAACATATTTTAACCCATGCTCATTAATTCTGTTAATGACATCGTCAACAAGTTCTGTTCTGTCAGATGCAGATACTCCGGTAACAAAATCTTTGTCTCCTTCGTTAATTACTTTTTTGACAATTCTTTTAATATCGTTTTCTGTTAGTTTTTTCATTGTAAATCTTCTACACATTCTTTGCAGAATTTAATAAACTCTCCAATTATTTTATTATCGTCTTTAACAATACCGTCCATAAACCTATTATATTCGTCTTCTGGTAAATCTTCTATCATCATAGTGACATCTGACTCCATACTTGGATCATATCCATCAACATACTCCTCTAAAAAGAATCTAATTTTACTCCACAAAAATCTTCCATAGTTCATATTTTGAATTTCGTGTTTGTGAGTATCTGCCACGTCCACAATAGCATTTGCTACATCCTTATCTTTTGAAAGTGAGAATAAACTTTCATAGTATTCGGCACCTTTAATAAGTTCATGCATTAAAAGTGGAAAATGAGGGGCTCTTGCTTCAATAACCCACATACCAGGTTCTTCATTACTTGGGTAAACATCACAATATGCCATTCTACCCGCACCTTGTGATGCCATTCTTTCTAACATATCAGTATTTTCCCAATAAAATCTTGACGCACCATTTACAAATTTTAAATATGAGTCATAAAGTGATGGATCAATAGATTTAATCTCTGATTCTAATTTTTTAATAGACCCAAACCCATCAAGCCATGCCTTTCCTTGTACTCTTGCATTTGTAAAATTTCTTTTTTTGATTTTTTGATCAAAATTAGGGTCCTTTTCTTTTGCTTGAGATACTTTAGATGGAGATGGTGTTTGACTTTTCATTCTACCTCCTCCGGCAGATGCCATACCTAAGTCAACGTCAAGTTTTAATTTACCATCATCAACTAATTTTTTAACCCAAGGTCTAAGTTTGTATAATGAATTAATTGCAAGATCTTTTAGCTCACTTGTTTTTCTTTGCTCCATACCAGGAAGTCTCATCATAAGCATTCCAACCTCGTTGCTACTTGGTGCAGGATTTTGTGGGTCATCGTATAACTGACGACTTGTTTCTTTTGCCTTCTTTTTAAATTCATCAGGTAAATAATCACCAACAGGTGCCTCTAAAAATAATCTTTTTCTATTCATAATAAATTAATCTCTTCTAAATCTTCTTGTTCTTCTCATCATCGGCTCAAACTCAATTTCGATGTCCATCTCAGGCTCGTCAAGTTCTAACTCAAACTCAATTTCCTCATCACCACGACCTTGTGGATGTGGATGAACCTTAGGAAGATCATCAGGGTTTCTTGAGGGAAGTCCTCTTCTTTTTGGTCTTTCTTCAGTTTCCTTTTCTTTAGTTTTTTCTTTATCAGGTGCCGGAGCAACTTCAGGAAAATCAAATTCAACATCTGACATTTCCATTTCAGCTTCCATATTTTCCTGCTCTGATATAACTCTTCCTGGTTTATAACCAAAAAGATATTTCATTTGATTCAATTCATTTAATAGGTCTTTTTTCATAACTTTTTTATTAATAAATATATGCTTTATTTGTATTATTTTTTTCTTACTATAATATCTTCAACTTTTTCTTCATTCACTTCAGACTGGTAATAATCTTTATCTACCAGATCTCCTTCCCAATAAGAAGTATCGCCAAGTTGTTCTCGTATTAAATCTTTTTCATTTTCATCTAAATATGTGTCTATTCTATGTCTCCATCTTTCAAAAACATATTCTGTAACATCAACACCAAGATAAACATCAACGGATTTTAATTTTGGAACTCTGATTGGTTCTGTTTCATAATTTGGGTTCATTTTAACAAGTTTAATAAAAAACCCAAGTTCAGACCAATCTAATTCATTAAGACCCGCATATTTTACAATATTTTCAACTTCTTCAATTTCACTATCACCATAATAGTCTAAATCAATTTCTTGCAATTGCGATAAGATCCATTTTAGTTGCCTTTCATCTAATTCTTGTGATAAATCCCTCATGTAATATAAATATATTAAATTTCTAAATGTTTATCTACAAGGTAATATTTATACCCCATTGAATAATAAAGAAATGACCCTTTATTTTTTAAAATAAAATTTATTCTTTCTTTACTTTCTTCTTTTACTCCTGCAATTTTTTTACCTTCAGGAAGTTTTCTTCCGACATGGGGATTAATAGTTCCTTCAACAGGATCCAAAAAGTATTTAAGATTTTTGACTAGTGATTTTTTATCACCAACAACACTGATACCGTGTTTTTTGCAAAGATTTTTAAGATCGGGGAGTGATAGGTCGTTCAAATTTTCCATACCACAAATATACAAAAAATTTTATATATCAAATAATATAAATCCAATTACAAGTGAAATATTTTCTTCAGCGGAACTATATTCTATATTATAAACAATATGACCAATTCCTAATAAGGGATCACCAAGACCTTTATTTTTTGTAAGTTTTCCATCATGAGTTAAACGATAAGTTCTAAACACTTCATTTAATTTAATATCAACACTTCTTAATTTTCCTGAAATATCGGTTAGATCAGGATCAGGAACACCAATTTCAATATTTAATTCACCATGAGCATCTAATAGTCCGTCATGTATAGACACATCAAAACCCATATTTGAAAATTTTAATTCCTGGGTCATATCACCAAGAGAAAGTTCTAAAATATACTCTAAAGTTTTAAATGACTCTTTTGCATTTTCTTTTATTTCATTTTCTGTCATCATATTAATCTAAACCTAAAGAATGTAATAGCTTATCAATAAACCCTCCAAAACCTGCAACATATTGTTTATAAAGTTTTATTTGATCTTTATTCATTTTCTTAAATGTTTCTTCACCCCATATTCCATCTTCAGGCAAAACACCCAACTTATGTTGAAAATTTTGAATTGCCTTTTTTGTTGATTCACCATAATACCCGTCAACTTTAAAATCAGGAATATTTTTAGTATATCCATGCTTTTTTAAATAGTATTGTTTTGCTTTCATTATTTCGGGAGATTCTTTTTGTGTTTGTTCTTTTATAACTTTTTTTATCACCGAAATTAATTCACTCTCTGTAAGTCTTAAAACTTTTTTCATATTGTTTTTATTATAAATATTTTATTATACCTTTTCTTAATAAAGATAAATGTCTACATTTCTTTAAAATAAATATTATGAAAAAAGTTAAAACAGGAGACACCGTAAAAGTAAATTATACGGGAAGATTAGAAGATGGGACAGTTTTTGACTCATCGGTAGTGGAAGGTAGATCACCATTAGAAACAACATTAGGTCAAGGACAACTTATAAAAGGGTTCGAAAATGGTCTTATGGAAATGTCAGAAGGGGAGAAGAAGACCGTCACAATAGAAGTAGAGGATGCTTATGGTCCATACCAAGATTATATGGTGGATGAGGTTGAAAAAGAAAAATTACCCGGCGAAGTAGAAGTTGGGACCGCTCTTCAAGCTCAAACACAAATGGGACCAATTAATTTTATTGTAAAAGAAATAAAAGAAAATACTGTGGTGTTAGATGCAAACCACCCACTTGCTGGTCAAAGATTGATCTTTGATTTAGAAGTTGTTGAAATTAACTAAAAATAAAAACCACCCACAGGTAGCGACACTTATGGGTGGTTATATATAGCCATAGCTATAACGGTCCTAAACCGTATCTTGAGATTTTTCAATCTTTTTAATAAACGAGCCCGACACTGATATATTTTCAATAACCGTGTGGGGGTAGTCATTTGAAAAATATTTTAATAAATCAGAAATTGATTTTTGTAAATCAACTTTAATTAAATAGTTTTGTTCAATAAGCCTCACTACTGCGTCTTTAATGGCCTCTGATAATCTAAAATAAATACCAAATACTTGAGTGGTTACTTGATCGGCATCTACAATTTCAATATCCAACTGTAAAAAATCATAATACTCACCAACTGAAATCATTTTTCTTGTTCCAAGTATTTTAAAAGTATATTCTAATTCAAATCTATAATCATCGTCAGTACTCCAAATTCTAACATTTGTGTTAAAAGTGTTTCCTTCTAAAAACTTATTTATTTCTTTTATGTCTTTTTCTGTCATATGTATTATATAAATACAATAAAAATTAAATCCCGCAAAAAAGAGCGGGATTTAATTGTGTGGTAAATATTAATTTTTATTTATCCTTTTCTGAAGGAGTTATTAATTTTATTTTTGATTCAAGTTTATCGACCCTTGAATCAATATGTCCATAGACATTTGATCTAACATTATCAATAACTTGATGTATGTTATTATTATCATGTTCTATTCTGTAGTGAACGTTTTTTAATTCTTCACTAACATTTCTTCTTTCATATTCAATTGATTCATAAATCGATCTTATTTGTCTTTCTAAATCATTAACATCAACTTTTCTTTTCAACTTGATAAACGCAACTGCGACACTTAAAAGAACCGCAACTACACCTATGGTTGATAAAACTGATACTAAAATTACTGTTTCCATAGTTTAATTTTTTATTTGTTTATTATTACCACACAAACAAAAAATAACAAACCGATATAAAAAATAAACCCCACCTTTATGGGGTGGGGAGTTAAAAAATAAATTATTGAAAAAAAAGAATTACTTTTTTTTGTCGATTACAGACCAAATAGCACCCACACAGGTTGCAACTGCACCAACAATTTCAGTAACGGTTGATTCACTAATGTAACCTTTTGCTACGACAATACCTCCAACGAATGTAAGAGAATGTCTTACAATACCCATTACTTGTTCTTTAGTTAATTTCATTTTTTTGTTTTTAAAAGTTTATTTTATAATAAATACACATTTAAGCCATTTCATCATTTTCCATTCCACCAATAGATGCATAAACATCACAAAATTTATTCATTTTTGATTTACCAATTTGTGTTAAAAAAAGAATTTTAGGGTTTGGAGGAAATGAAATTGTACCCTTATCACATAAATAATGACCATCAAGAGATTTACCTTTAGCATCTTTACCTTTGAAAAAATACCCATTATTTGTCATTGAATATTGGTTTACGGTTAAATTTACAACTCGATTAACTTTATTTTTTGCGTCAACGGGAGATAAAAATACTGCCACTTTTATTTCAGGTGTTGTTTTATAAACTTTCTTTGTTGGTTTTGGTGTCGGTGCCGATTTATCTTGATTTCTTAATGCAGGTCCAATCCCTTGGGTGTCTTGCTCTGATAAAACTTTTTTAACAATTCTATTAATGTCCACCTCGGTTAAATTAAATTTTTTTTTCATGATGATATTTTTATAATTTTATATATCATAAATATTCTGATATAACGCATTTGGCACTTTTATTTGCCTTTCCATATTGTCATAATAAGGTTTTAAACTATGAACCCGAAATGGTTTGTTTAAATCAATTGTCTGAATAGATAAAGGGTAGGGGTAGTAATGTATTTCTATATAAGGGGTATAATCTGGAATATATGAATATAATGGATAAAAAAAATCGTATTTTGAAAGTGTTAGAATTGTCTTGTCATCCTTACAAAACATTTTATGTGATGGTTCAAAATCCATTGGATTAAACACATAGTGCGGATTCACATTATTAATTTTTATAACAATGATTTTTCCATCAAGTATTATTTCATAACAAAGATCTGAAAAACATAATTCAAAAACTTTTTCTACTACTACAAATATTTTTGTAAGATCCATTTATAAAAATGTAATCCATTTATCTTCAAAGTCAGGATAATACCTAACAAAGTTTCTATGCTTATTAATAAAATCATTTAATTCAGTTGCAAACACCAAAGACCACAAAAGTGTTCCAAAATAATCAACTTCAATTACAGACTTCACTGTGTATTCAAATGAAATACCCAAAACTATGAAATTCAAAATTCCATAAACCATATAAAATAACAAACCATTTTTCATACTACAAATATATAAAAATTATTTTAAATAAAAAACCCCTCCGGTTAGAGGGGTTAAGTAAAAAGTTTTTACCTTATGAGATTATCAGGTATAAATTATTTTTCTTCTTTATCTTTACCTTCTTTTTTATCCATATACATCATAACGGCTTTTAAGGTATTACTGACAGAATTTAATCTTTCAATTTCTTTTTTCCACCCAATCCAAGGCTTATCATTAACACCATTATCATAATGTATTTCAAAATTATCATTCCCATCTAGGTCAATAAGTAATCCTGTTTTTTTCCCAATGGGAATATAAACATATGGATCAAAATTTTTATCACCCTCATCATATTGTGTTTTTGGGTATTTCTTTTTTAATTTATCCGCTAAAGTTTTCAACATATCTTCTCCAAGAGATGATTCAGAAATAACTCTTTTAACAATTCTTGTTAAATCATCTTCAGTTAATCTTATTATTTTTTTCATAATTTTGTTTTATTTATAAATAGTTAATACTATATAAAATTTAATCTTCTTCTTTAAAATACATATCAAGTATATCTGAAAATCTTAAACCCAATATTTTTATTCCAAGTCTTTCAATTATTTCATCATCTGTATATTCCCAACCTCTATCGTCCATAAACCATTCCCATACACCTCTATCTTGATATAAATAAGATCTATTTCTAAAATGAAACAAATACATCGGACCCCAGTGATTTAACCATCTGTTTAATGTATGACCATATATAAAATTATCAAACACCATTGGCATATCATATGATGATGTAATTTGTTCAATACGATTTTCAAAATCCTCTCCAATAATACTATTAAGGAATTTTTTATTTTTTTCAATATTTTCTTTTAATAGTGGGGTATTATTTGCTGAATCAACCATATAAATAACTTCCAACCCTGAGTGCTTTTCAAACCAATCTTTAAATACTGGTGACCACGCATCATTAAACCATTCATTTAATCTTTCAGAAACAAATGGCATTATTTCTAAAGTCCCATCCTCGTAGTAAATGTATGCTTCAGAGTCATTTATATAAAATGGAATCGATCCATACTGTTCAACCTCCTCACGATAAAAATCAAATAACTCAGGACCCCAATTATAATCTGGATAATATTCTTCATTTAAAAAGTCATAGATCATTTTAAAAGAGTGGGGTTTTAATATAAATCAAAAGATTTAATTATCCTTTATACAATGCGCCACCACCATAAGGTTTACCTTCTTTTGTGACTTGACCTTTAACTATTGACACTTCGTTACCAGTTTTTACAAAAAATAAACCTTTATTTGATGCTCCTTCTGTGTTAGACCCTTGTGTCGGGTCAACGACTTTAGTCAATGTGTATATCCCATCTTCAAAACTTGTTAGTGGACCTGTTTGTATTACACCTTCATTAATTACACGTTTAACAATCCTTGTAAAATCCTTTTCTGTTATTCTTCTTTTCATAATATTTTTTTTATTTAAGTTAATTTTATTTATAAATATATCAATAGTTCAAAAAGGAGGGGGGTCGGAATTTAAAAATCAGGACACACCATCTTTCATATTGTCATTATTTTTTGCGTCAACTTTTGCAACCACATGCTTATCTAAATTATCAAGAAAAGTTTGAATGTCTGGCATTCCATTATTAACCCAACATAAAACAAGATAATACGAATTACTATTATTATATGGGTCCTGTTTGTATTCAATGAACTTTTTAAAATCACCAATCGTTATTTTGTCTTCAGTAGAATATCCTAATAAATTTTTAATTTTTACAATTCTAGACGATAATTCTGTAATTCTACAAACATACTTAGGATCATCATCTGATGGGTCAGTTTCAAGTTTTAATTTTTCTTTCCACCATTTAATTACTTCTTGATTTAAACCGTATTTTGAAATTGTACTTTTTTCTCTAGATGATGTAACATCTGAGTTTTGTTCCATTGCTCCACTCCAAACCTTATAAGGAAAAACTTTTTTCCAATTAGAATCAGGGGTCATTGGTTTTAGATCATAAAACGCGTGTTGTATTTCATGTACCATTGTTGATTCAATATTTTTTGGGGTTTCATCTTTGTAAATTACATTGTATACCACTCTACTTGATCCAACACTACCTGCGAGATGTGCGTACTCATCACCAAGATTTTCTTTATACCATTTACTTGATTTGGTTGGGCAAAATGGACCACTAATATTGTTTGTCAAATAATTTTTATATTTAGTAATCCACTCTTTTGTTTGTTGATCGGTATAGTTGTTTAGTTTTTTTAATTTTTCATAAAATGCAGGCTCATTTAATTTGTTTTTCCACCAATTAACCGCATTTTTATATGGTTCTTTTATTTTATTAACACAATTTATGTCTTGAATTTTAGATAAATCATTTTCAATATTTTTATCATCAACATATGAAAATAATTCTCTTTTAAAATTTTCATTTGAACTACAAAATTTATTTTTCAATGCCTTTGTTAATGCTTCGTCCTTAAAAAAATTATAATCTTTATCCCTAAACATATCGCAACTAAATACAAGTTTGCCATTCCATGCTGATACCTCAACCCGCTTTCCTGGATACAAAACAAATTTGAATTTTGTTCCAGCTGGAACATTTTGCCACACTAAATAATCATAACCTTTGTATCGCGTATTATATAGGTTGGAATCCCACCTATATAACCTGTGATCATTTTTTGTTGTATAGGTTAATAAATCATCGGACTCCAATAATAAAGTTTCTTTTAATAATTTAATTTGATTTTCTGTTATTATGATCTTCATATAACAATAAATATACAAAAAACCAAAAAGGAGGGGGTCGGGGGGAGGTTTTTGTTTAAAAAAATTTTTATGGAAAATTAACCCTTATTTACTGCCCATTTAAATATAATGATTGTCTTAAATGGTGCCATTTCAAAAAAGTCTTCTTTTATGGAATAAAATAAATTATAAAGTTCTCCATACTGAGCATTTTTAAAACCTTTAGGGTTAACATAAAATTTAACAACATAACCAAGACCTTCTTTATAAACATCAAAATACACAACAAAAGAAGGGTAATCATATGAATGAAAAAAATATTCAATAAGATGAGATATATCATTTTCTTTATCCATTAAATAATCAAATTCCCCTTCTGAAATAACATTAGATTTGTCGGAAGATTCAAACAAGGATTTATATTGTTCTTCTGTTATAAGGATTTTCATATAAAGATAAATATATGATATAAATAAATTAAACGATATGTATTATACAGGTTCAACATTCATTGACCAAAGGGCTGTTGGTAAATTACCTTTATTATCGCTTGGAAATAACATATTCATCATAAATTCCATTTCATCCATAAAATCTGAAAAATTAATTTCTTTAACCTCATCTGATACATAAATTGTAATTATAATATCAGGTATATCTGTGTTACGAAACATAGACCTAAAAGAACCTATTTCAAGATCAAAATCCCTATACCAATCAAAATTGGAAAAATAATCTGAAATGAAGTTTTTTAAAACCTTTATTTTGTTTGGGTCAACTGAATTGGTTTCTTCTTTAATGATACGTCTAATTAAATTTTTCATATAAAGATAAATATAAGGGGAAATAAAAAACCCCACTCTTATTTGGAATGGGGGTGATAAAATATAAATAGTTATCTGTTATTGTATACTTTTTTCAATTATTTCATTCGCAATCTTTTTTGCTATTTTAGTGTCGGAATAAACTTCGACCATCGCGTCGTGAACTCTCATTATGAAATCATCGCTATTGACATACCTTTCAATCATTTTAACATAAGGTATTAAATAATCAGGAATTTCATCAGAAATACTTTCATACTCAGGGTAATTGTCATCATCAAGGGTGTTGGAAACTTCAAGGGCAATATCTTCTAAAATATAACCAACAAGTTGCCTATAAGTCATTACGGGTCTAGATAACCTGTCAGGTTTTTCTGCTTGTTCTTCAGATAGGGTTTTTTTAACAATACGAGTTAAATCATTTTCAGTTAATCTTATAATTCTTTTCATAATATTTTAATTTATATATAAAAATCCCAATTTTGTATAATTTTTCCAGAAAATTTATTTTTACATTTTACCCCCTTTATGGATTTACAGGAATTTTTTCCAAAAAATTTTTAATGAGTATATAGGTCCATTTTAAATGATCCGAATTTCACAGAGGGGATTGACCCCCCAAATAGACCTGACAAAATGTCAAAATACAGGGGGGGATACGGGGGAGGGGACCCCAATATATAAGGGGAGGGGGTATGCCATAAATGGGAGAGGGGGTATATTGTTAATTACTTTAACTATACCCCCCTCCCTTAATTACATTTGTAAATTAATATTTCTGTGGACCCATCTTTGTTTTCAAACACTTGATAGCATCTGCCAAGGAAACTGCAACCTCAGGACCACCTGTATAGATCATTCTACCAAGATCTTTAATACAAGTTCCAACATCAGTTCCCTTGCAAGATTGGGGGATGTTTGATACACCCTTCAAACAATCTGATAGGTTTGGTTGTACTTGTTCATTTAATACTCTTTTTACAATTCTATGTAAATCTGATTCAGTTAGTCTAATTACTTTTTTCATATTAGTTTTTATTAATAATTTATTTTATTATAAATACCACAATAGTTGGGGATTTGTTTTGCCACGTCAAAAATTATTTGTATCTTTGTAATGACACTGATGATAAAGGTTAAGTCGGGCTGTGGGGGACAACCATTGAAGCTTAATCAGAGGCAGGATGCTTTATAAAAAAGATTGGAGCATAAAAAAATTCCCCATCATAAATAGGAAAGTGTCATTTGTTTTTGTTGGATCTCATCTTAATCTTTACGTTTCACTTGGAAGACTGATTAACTAATTCCCAGCTGTGGGGAAAATAAGATTCTATTATAAATATATGATTACAATTGAAAAGGTAAATATATTTTACTATCTTTATAATATGAACACGATAAGTGAATTAGTATTTTCTATAATATCATTTTTATTTAACCACAATGACACTAATTAAAATATATATCTGCTTATTGATCCTTGTGTTTGTCCCCATTATAATAGGGTCATTACTATTTAATTACTTTCCAAAGAGTAAAATAACAAATTGGTTTAGAAGACATATCATTACTGACAAGGATTTAGATACTCACCAATAGACTCATAAACAATATCATATATAATATCTTTTATTTTCTCATAGTGGGTTTCATCCAAACTATACTTTAAATCAATTATTTGAATAACCCCCATCATATTTGTTTCAGTAATCACATATGGGTTATTCATTATAGGTTTTGTATTCCATCCACTTTTTCCCTTCTTTAATATAACATATCCTTCTTCCCCTTCAGTTGATAGAAAAGATGATCTTAATCCATACTCCTTTTCTTTAATTGTTACAGTAAAAAATGATCTTATAAAATTGTTGATTTCTTCCATAGTGTTATAAATGTATATTACATAAATACATTTGTGAATAGAATTGGTCCTGACACCCTGTCAGGGGGAAATGTTGATAACTATTTTTGTTAATTTTCTTGTTTTTGACAAAATGTCAGTCGAGGTTGGGGGACGGGACAATCCCTTCTCCCACTTTTATCCACCATATATTCCCACTCTTTACCACCATAATTCCCCCTGTTGCTATCTACAACCTAAAAAATCCCCTCTGTAGGTACCTGTAGGACCAGTTTTTTATATATTAACATTTTCCAGCTAATTTATTTGTTTATTGTATAAGAACGCGTGAGACGATAGTCTTGTAAATGGTATGTTATTAACCTCTTTAAAATGACATATTCCAACGTCCCCCGATCAAGGGGTGTGGTAAAATGTGGGAGTTATTTATATAGTATTATTAAATAGGTTTATCCTATACTTTATACTATTTTTCTATAACTCACAATTATATGTTCCTTTATATAATTCATAGTTTTTTAACGAAGTTATATGTAAATGGATATTATAGGAAACACAGTTTTATTCACCCATAAAAATGGGGACATTATATAAATGGGGGATCTTTTTAAAGGTGGTGTTATTTAAAATGGGGGGGGATGTTCATTATAATTAACTGTTCAGTGACACTGAACATACTGAAATAATAAACACACATAATCGGATATATTCCGACTATCCTATTATTATTTTACATTAGTAGTATAGGATTAAATTATGAACGAGGAAATGTAGTGAATGAAATGAACGGTAATGGACGAGTGAGTAAATTAAACCTATACTCTTACTTTATTTTATCTAAATAAGATTGTAACTGAAAAAAGTCTTTATTTGTTTCGAATGACTTTAATATCTTATCTCTTACTTCTTGTGATAATGAACACCCACCTGATTTACCTTCTAACGTATTTGTACTACATGTAAAGTTTTGTCCTTCCCTCATTTGTGATAGTTCATCTGTCTGTTGATTATCTATAAAGTATAATGATTTAAAGTATTCATAATATTCTGTTATATTAGATCCTTGTGTATTCTGATATATTACTAAGTATACAATTTGATATGACTGTTTAGTGTTGTCTGAAGGTAATGGTTGTGGATCATCGGTTATAATACCTACTTTACAGAAAATATTTTGTGATTTTGCTTCACTATTTTAATTGTTCTTTAACTTCATTTTTCATTATTGCTTTGGTAAGAAATATCATATCTTCTTTTGTACCTGTCATTCCAATCATATCTAAAAGTTCTTTTACATCTACACTCATTAATTTCGCAGTGTCTCTTATTCCTGATCTCATTATCTCATCCATCAGGGTTTGTTTAAGTGACTCTTCTTTTAATATTCTTCTTATGGATTCTTGTAGGTTCATATTTTTTTCAGTATTACATACATTATATAACCATCACCATCATTGGAGTACCCATAATCCTCAATTACCATATTAAATTCTTCGGCAATTCTTGGGAACCGTTTTCTTATAATACTTTCAATAACTTCTCGTTTATTCATACCTTTGTATTCTGATTTGGTTTTTATTGCTTCCCAACAACTATGAACCCAACCTTCATAAAAAATAATTCTATCTTCATCTAA
>Ga0172367_10002879_pt1 | contig 23061 bp, 18 predicted proteins | sample Lak10m_FD_114542 | JGI IMG/M metagenome (GOLD analysis project Ga0172367, IMG submission 114542) | Freshwater microbial communities from Kabuno Bay, South-Kivu, Congo - kab_022012_10m | ecosystem: Environmental > Aquatic > Freshwater > Lake | place: Democratic Republic of the Congo: South-Kivu... | reverse complement strand
TGCAGCAGTCAGGGCAGCGCGCATTTTTTGCAAGGCTTTCACTTCGATCTGGCGAATCCGCTCGGCCGAAACGCCATATTCTTCAGCCAGTTCATGCAAGGTCTGGGCTTCGCCTTCTTCAGCTAGCCAGCGTTTGGCAACGATATTGCGGCTACGCTCATCCAGCCCTGCCAAAGCTTCGCGCAAGCCTTCACCCTGCAAATGATCGTATTGCTTGTTTTCCAGCGCTGCGGAAGGATCGCTGCTGACATCCGCAGACAAGTATGCAATCGGCGCGTAGTGGTCGTCCTCGTCTTCACCCAGCGGCTCAAGCGAGACATCCTGCCCGGACAAGCGGGTTTCCATCTCGACGACTTCATCAGGCTTGACCCCGAGCTGTTTTGCCACTTCCCTGACTTCATCCGGGCTTAAAGTGGCGAAGCCTTTTTTCAAGCTGCGCAGGTTGAAAAACAGTTTACGCTGGGCCTTGGTCGTGGCAACTTTTACCAGACGCCAGTTCTTCAGAACGTACTCGTGTATCTCGGCCTTGATCCAGTGCAGGGCAAACGACACCAAGCGTACGCCGCGTTCCGGATCGAAACGCTTGACGGCTTTCATCAGGCCGATATTGCCTTCCTGGATCAGATCGGCGTGCGGCAGACCATATCCCAGATAACCGCGAGCGATTGCAACGACCAGCCGCAAATGCGACAAGACCAGTTGCCGTGCCGCATCAAGGTCATTCTCGTTGCGGAAGCGGCGCGCCAAGTCCTGCTCCTCGGCTTCCGAGAGCATCGGCATGCGATTGGTCGCCTGTATGTAACTCTCAATGCTACCGACCGTGGTCGGCAAGGCAAAGTGTTGAATCGATAGGGCATTGTTCATGTTGTACCTCCCATGACTAAATTTTAGCACTCATTGCCTAAGAGTGCTAATTTACCAGAAAAGTTCTGCCGAAAATGTTTTTTTGGTAACTGTTCAGGTGTCATAGAAAACGCCTGTCGGCTGTGTAGGTTTTCATTGAGTTCTGAATTCCTTGCACTCAGTTCTGAACTCGAATCAGCCGAAGACCCGCATCAGCAAAGGATTTCCTGAAATTGTCCCTATTGGGACGATTATGCGAACGGTCACTCGTACCGATTGGCAACATGGGGAAAGCAGCCATTCACATTGCATAGAACCCCCCCGGGTCTGGTCCTACTTGCCAACGACAAGTTCCAGCAGGAACCGACGGTGCCTAAATTGTCAGTCTGGTCTGTAATGTGGCGTACTGCGGTCATCGACAATTCGGCGCAAGAAAGTCCGTGAATCCCTTTCCGATACAGTAAATGAACCTCCTCGTGGCAAACCACAGGGTATCAACAGTAAAGACAATCACAAAACTATTCGCTCCAATGGGCGGGCAATTCAACCCGAAGAAATCCAGAATAGGGCATCCTACTTGAGCAACTTCTGCAGACACATGTTGATATGGATGGCATGATGGCGCGCAATTTTTCCGGTCGGCGCCAGGGTCTCGGTGTAGAAGAACTCCGGCAGTTCGTCGTCTTTCTCAGAAAAGCCCGCCGCCATATTGAATGCCCACTCCTTTCGTAGCGTCTCGCTGCCTAGGGTGGCAAAGAAGGATGGCGAGAGGTCGGTACCATGAGCATCATTTAGTGCCGTGACGATAAGATCAACACTGGCGTTTGTCACGACACGTCCAAATAGACACAAACCCAATGAGTCCGCCGCTGCGCTCATCGTTTGTGCCTCCAGACTGACTGCTACCAACTCCTCGGTTGTCTTGCCGGCACAATCAAATAGCGCAACGTTGCCTGCCGTGTGATCGGCGCCTTGCGCAGTGAGCATCATGGATATTCCAGTCACTTCGACGATGCGGGGATCATATGCACTGATGGCTTGCTTCTTGATCACTGGAACACGGGCGACATTGTAATGAGCGCCCACACGTGCGGCTCCTTGGGCGAGTCTGCGTCCGCGCTGGGTGCCCCGTCGCATCTCCTCAAGGACCTCCAGCATGAATCTGAGATCGCCAAACGATGCTTCACCGGCCTCCATCAGCACACCCAGCATTGCGCCAACTTCAATGGTATCAATACCTAAATCATTGGCCACAGCGTTTAACTTGGCTACGTCGTCCGGGTCAGTTAGACCACAGTTGCTTCCCATCAGTCCGAGGGTTTCGTATTCCAGGGGAGATACAATCTCTTTACCGCCCTTGTCAACGTAGACGTTGCTGCATTCGATCAAACAGCCGGGCATGCAGGCGTGTGTCGGCTCCCCGCCACGACTAAGAGTGATCTCGCGGATATAGTCACCACCGAGTTTGAAGGATCCCTGCGACGGATTAACCAACTGGCCGGCGCTGAAGTTACGGACTGGAAGTCCGCCAGTCAGGTTCTGTATATCGCTCATCGCTGCAGTCCCAACGCGCCTGAAGACATCAATTAAAGGATCCTGCACAAGCCTGACGCCATATTCGCGGACTGCGCCCATGAGCTTCTTTCGATCATGGAAGGTCGGCATCCTATGCAGATCGACGACGATGGCCTTTACTTTCTTGCTGCCCATGACGGCACCGACCCCGCCGCGCGCCGCGAGGCGCGACGGCCGACCATCGGTGTCGGGGAAGGAGATCCCCGACACCAATCCGAGGTATTCGCCGACCGGACCGCAAAGGGCGAAACTGATTTTCTCCCCATATCTTTCGAACAATAGAGCTGCCGCCTCGTTGTTTCCTTTCCTCATATAGGGTTCCGCGCTCTCGAAGGACACAGCTCCGTCCCTGGTTATGCGGATCACGATCCATTCAGTCGATGAACCATACAGCGTAAGCCCGGCAGTTTCAATTTGGCCCAGAGCAAAGCCGAATGTTCCTCCAGCATTAGCCTCCTTGATGCCGCCTGTCAGAGGACTTTTGCAGCCGACACTGATGCGGTTGGCGTTTGAGAAATTAGTGCCTGCAAACGGTCCGGCAGAGAAAATCAGCAGATTTTCCGGAGATAACGGAGCAACCGTTGCCAGTCCGTTCTGCAGCATGGCATTGGCGATGTAATACCGACCGCTGCGAATGATTTCTTCGCCATGCAATTCCTTTGTTTCGACAGCAAGTTTCTGAAGGTTGATGTGTAGGTATCTGCGCATGTCTTCCTCTCCAGTGTTCGCCTTGAGCCCAAAATCGACCAATAATCTTGGAGCCTGAGTTCTTATCTTCTCAAGTGGATGATGGGCGTTCTATTGGCCACAATCAGCTCTATCTTCGCCAGATTGTTTTCATACCGGATCGATCGGCACACGCACCCCTTCGTGCGCTTCGATCACCTCGCCGGCGTCAAACAGCAGATCCTCTCGAAAACGACCAGCCACCAGTTGCACGCCCATTGGCATATTGCCGTCCATGCCCACTGGCATCGCCAGACCCGGTATGCCAAGCACCGGTAGCGTCATCTGAAAATACAGTGCATCGAGCATGCGCTGGGCGCCCGCGAGCCCCAGCGCGTCAATACCCGCGGGTACCGGGCGGTCCGTCGACGAGGGCATCACTACGAGCGGATAGTCTTGAAAAAACATCTGCCAGCGATGGAGCAATGAGTCTCGTTCGGCAAACGCGCTCAAATATCCCGGCAGATCGCGCGGTGGTTTCAACTGAAACCAGGCGTCGATGAATTGCTGCAAGCCAGCGTCGCCCGACTGTTTTACTTGCGGACCAAGCACATGAAATAACTCGGTGATGCCAAGCGCGTGCCAGAGCTCGCTAACCGCGTGCAGATCAGGTGGACTCACCTCTTCAACGCAGTAGCCTGCAGCCTGCAGGTATTCGCCGGCTCTGTGCACCGCGGCCCAGACTGCGGGCTGGACCTTTGGACCTTCGCTGCAGGTAACCAGAGCGACCTTAATCGGGCGATGATCCAGGGCAAATCTGAGTGGAGCCGGAACATAGCGGTTGTCTCTGGGGTCGTTCCGGGCCATAACTTCAAATCCCACTCTCACATCGCGTACGGATCGAGCCAATGGGCCCTGGACAGCCATCAGTTGCGTGCACATGGCCCGCCCCGAAGGCCCGGTTTTGTTGATCTGCGGAATACGTCCGGGAGTAGGCCGCAAACCGATCACGCCATTGCAGTAAGCCGGCCAGCGGATCGATCCGCCGATGTCATTGCCATGCGAAATGGTTCCAATACCAACAGCCGCAGCCACAGCAGCACCGCCGCTTGAGCCGCCGGGTGTAGCACTGCGGTTCCAGGGATTGATGGTGGCTCCGTGCAGGACGTTGTCGGTGTGACCGCGCATGGCGAAGGCGGGGGAATTGGTGCGCGCGATGATCACAGCGCCTGCATGGCGGAGATTCGATACCACCGGGCTGTCTTCGGTAGCAATCTGATCCTTGCTAGCCACAAGACCATGGTCAGTCGGTAACCCAACTTGATCTACATTGATCTTGACCGTGACCGGAACGCCGTGCAGCAGACCCAGTTGTGTACCTTGCGCGCGCGCAGCATCCGCAGCACCCGCAGCCTGCAAGGCGCTTTCATCCAAGATGAGCGTGGCAGCATTGACCAGCGAGTTGACTGAATGAGCGCGCTCCAACGAAGATGCAACGACTTCACGGCTGGATACCTTGCCATTTCTGATCAGGTAGGCCAACTGAACAGCATCAAGTCTCCATAGTGTTGAGTCAGTCATTACTTGTGTCCTTTGGTGTAGCGTTATGGTCATGCTTGGCATGTTTGAATGGCAATAGCGACAAATTCAGCGCTGCCGGTCCGGGCGCATCGACATCGATGATGGCGAGACAACGTTCCTTGAAGGCAGCTCGAAAATGGTTTTTTGCCTTGACACACAGAATTCGTAAGGTAGATAGATCAATGCCATGCATCTCGAAGAATCCAGGATCATTTGCCGGGGCAACCGATTCAGTAAGAATAACTTTTAGATTTGCTCTGCCGACCAGGGAAAGTAGCACTGTGCGGCCACAACGGGTACAGGCGCCGTGTTCCATTGGGCCTACATTGCGAAATTCACCCTGGGTCAGTTTTTCGACCCTGGCGCGTATCTTTACAGGTGAGCCAAATGCCTTGTTGTGCCGGCCGCCCAACAGGAAGGTTCCATAGCCGCCTTCGCCGATCGAATACGCTGATTCAACCGCCATCGCGTCGGCAAAGCTTGCAAACACGCAATCCAGTGATGTCGAAGAGTCGATCAGTGCCTGAAATAATGCAGTTGTATCGCACACACCACCCGAATAAGGGTTGTCACCAGGATCGGTAACGGCTACAAGGCCAGGACTGTTGTTTGCGATGTTTAGCGCTTGATCCAGTCCCTCACGCGCGGTGGGCAGAGTGACCGAGAACAATGGCTTCAAGCGCGTCATTGCGTCCAGCAGAGCATTGGTCGCCTGTGCGGCTTTCTGGTCATTCGGGTCATAGGCTGCATCGGTCACCAATAAAACAGCAGCACCTGTCTGTTCGGTGTCGGCGTAAGGAAACCCACCAAATACGGAGGCATCGATAATGGGACCACCGCTGAGCGATTTGGCCAATTCTTGCAGGTCGCGCATGGGACCTGCTTCAGTACGCATATTAAAGCTGGAGAGCACTAGAGCAGGCTTGAAAATCGAGACTCGGGTTTGAAGTCCGGTTTCCACAATTCTTACCAGGCCTTGCAGAACTCGTTCGGCAGTGTTGAACATATCAATGTGCGGATATGTCTTGTATCCGCTGGCCATGTCGAGCAACGAACCCAACTCCGGGTTGAGGTTGGCGTGCATATCGAAACTGGCGCCGATCGGAGTGTGGCCGCCTAGTTGAGCGCGGACAGTCCTAACCAGGTCTAGATCAGGAGATTGGCGGTTATCGGTGATTGCTGCACCGTGTAATGAAAGGTAAACGGCATCCCAGGGCAATGCGTTTTCATCTATTGACAAGCCAGCAATCACTTCGCTTTCGAGTTGCTTGTAGACTGCCTCATCAATAGGTCCGGCAGGATTAGCTGAAGCACATCGAAGTGGCACGATTTCCCAGTCGGGTCTGGCGGATGCGAATGCACGAACGGCACCAAGCTCAGTGGCCGTTCCGTACGCAACCTCAAGCGCCTGATCGCCGTATAACCATTCGCGGCGTTCAAAGTCTTCACGGGTACAGCGTATCGGGCAGAACGCGTTACCTTCATAAAAAAAACGAATTACTGCCAGCCTTCTTCTGTGAGCAACTTTCATGGAATCCTTTTCAGAAAAAACAAATGTTCTATAATTGCGATGAGCGAATCATATGGTATAATTTAATCAGCGTGGTTGCAACGGTTTTTCTGTTTGCACTGTTTTTCTGTTGCACGGACTTACATTGAAAACGATTGGGTTGCTTCTGGCACAAAACCGACATGACACATATCATTCATCGAGATCCACGCAAGACATTGCCAGTCGCCCACTCTGGCGAGGGGTGTTTCATCATCGATACCAGAGGGCGGCGCTATTTTGACGCCTCAGGCGGCGCAGCTGTATCGTGTCTGGGTCATGCCCACCCAGAAGTGGTATCTGCTATCGCCAAGCAAGCGAGAACACTTGAGTATGCTCATACCAGCTTTTTCACCAGCGAGGCTGCCGAATCTCTAGCCAATCTGCTAGCAGCAAACTCCCCCCCGGGATTGAGTAATGTCTACTTCGTTTCTAGTGGTTCCGAAGCGGTAGAAACGGCACTAAAGCTGGCGCGACAGTACCACGTAGAAAACGGTGAACCGGAACGCTGGCGAGTTATTGCACGTCGACAGAGCTACCACGGGAATACTTTGGGAGCTTTGTCGGTAGGAGGCAATATGGGGCGACGTAGCCTCTACCAGCCAATGTTAATTGACGTCCATCACGTATCGCCATGTTTTTCATTTCATGGTCAAGAAATCGGTGAGTCTGCTGCGGCCTACGAATTGAGGCTCGCAACTGAATTGGAGGAAACAATCCAGACCTTAGGGCACAAAAGTATTTCTGCATTTATTGCGGAAACTGTCGTGGGTGCAACGCTAGGTGCGGCGTCAGCAGTGCCGGGTTACTTCAAGAGGATTCGAGAGGTTTGTGACCGATACGGAATTCTGCTAATACTGGACGAGGTTATGTGCGGTTTGGGGCGAACCGGATCTTTTCATGCGTTCGAGCAGGAGGCAGTCATACCTGACTTGTTGTGTTTGGCGAAAGGGCTAGGCGGTGGCTACCAGCCTATTGGAGCCGTTATTGCACAAGATCAGATAATGAACGCGATAAACGCTGGAAGCGGTGCGTTTCAGCATGGGCATACCTATGTCGGACACCCCGTCGCCTGTGCAGCAGCCTTAGCGGTTCAAGATATTATTCAGCGCGACAACCTCGTACTACGCTCCGCTGACCTTGGCCGCTATTTAGGGGGTTGTCTCCAGAGCCGTTTTAGCGCTCATCCACACGTAGGCGATATTCGAGGGCGCGGGTTGTTCTGGGCGTTAGAATTGGTTAGTGAGCGCGCAGGCGCAATACCATTCGACCCAGACTTGAAGTTACACGCGCGAATCAAAGATATGGCGCATGAACGTGGCTTGCTGTGTTATCCAGGAGGTGGCACAGTGGACGGCGAGCGGGGCGATCATGTGTTGTTGGCTCCTCCATATATCACAACCGAAGCCGATCTTGACTGGGCCGTTGATATTTTAGCTGAGGCAATTGATGCAAGTATTCGAAAAGCTGGCGAGAAGTAGTGAGGCAATACGAACTTGGCGCTTATGAAATGTCAGTACGACAATGCCAGCCAATTAATACAAACGAGAAGAAACCATGGACAAGCGCGAAGTTGATAGGCTCATTGAGGAGAGCTATGAGGAGTTGCCTGCCATGTTGCAGCGGGCAGCGCGTTACGTGGTTGATAACCCGAAGTTGGTAGCGCTCGACTCGATGCGAGAGATTGCTGGACGAGCCGGATTGCAGGTCAGCGTAATGCACCGGTTTGCGCGCCGCCTCGGCTTTGAGGGATATGACGCCCTGCGAGCTGTCTATCGCGAGTGGCTCGAGCTGGGGGAACCATTGTTTGCTGAGCGAGCCACGGCACTGCTCAAGCACACAGGTGAGGGTGATGCGCTGGCTGCGGAGATTATCCAGGCCGACATCCGTAATTTGGGTCAGATACTTGATCCAGACATGCTGCTTGCTCTGGCGGGAGCACATAAAACGCTCTCCCAGGCACGCCACATTTATGTACTGGGGCTCCGCAGTCTTTTCCCCGCTGCATATTATTTTAGCTATGCGTGCAACATGTTTCTGAGTAATACCTCTTTGCTGGCGGGAACCGGCGGCGTGCTGGCGGATAGCCTACGTCGGGTAACATCTGAGGATGCTCTCATCGTGTTCAGCTATCATCCGTACGCCACAGATGCAGCAGTTGCTGTGCAGTTTGCTAGAGGACGAGAAGCTCGTATCATCGCCGTAACTGATAGCACTGTCTCACCTGTGGCGAAAGGTGCCGATACTTTGATCGTATTGGCGAATGCCACGCCCTCACTTTTTCCTTCCGTTGTCCCTGCGCTCTCTGTAGCGCAGACGCTAGTTGCAATGCTGATGGCAAGTGGGGGGGAGGTCAGCATGAAAGCGATTGCTGAAAGCGAAGTTCAGTTGCGTGAGTTTGGTGTTTACGTTGAGCGTCGGATGCCATACGTTCGGCCTGCACCCTCGCAGCGAACTAAGAAGACGAAGTGATCTTATTGTTCATCGAGAATGGATAACGGCCCAGTGTTAACATTGCCAAGCCGCTGACGCAGCAAAATATCGCGGCTACCTGGAGAATCGGCACGTAAGATTTAGCAAGATCAAAACACCATCCATACAGATAAGCGCTCAGGGCGCTCCCAAATACTGACAAACTGTATATTGAGCCATAAATACTTCCGAAGGCTTTAATGCCGAAGTACTTCCTGATGATAAATGGCATGATGTCAGCTTCAGCGCCGTACGCGACCATGATAAAGATAGCAGCCAAGGGAAGGATCCACGCTGTTTGGGCAACGTCGGCGGTAAGCAAATAAAATCCTGCTGTTGCCATCAGGAACACGATGAACGCCAGCATGGGTGCAAAAACTCTATCAAGCAGCAGGCCAACGACAAGTTTAGCTACCGCCCCCCCGAACGCTCCCAAGCCAGCATACTGAGCAGCGAGCGAGATACTGACACCTTGATCGGTAGCATAAGAAACAAGATGTATTCCGAAGCCTACGATTACACTGGTAGTCAGAGTACCAACAGCGGCAAGAACCCAATAGCGATAGTTCCTGATAGCTTGAACAAAGGTAAGCCCATCATCAGGATGAAAAGTGCTCCTCGAGTTGTTGGTAGTCTCGTTATTTGTCGATACATAGACAGCAGATTTTCCGCCCGCCAATATGCGAAAAATAATCTGGTGGGCGATAAAACCTAGCAGTAAAGCATATCCGGCAAAGAAAACGTAAGCATTGCGCCAGTCGACAACCTCGATTAGCTTACTTGCAAGGATAGGTACCACGCTTGCACCCACGCTACTCCCAAGCATCGCAAATCCCAATGCCATGCCTAGATTGCGATCGAAAGTACGAGAAATTACCGAAATGTATCCGGCAGCGGTAGTTCCAACTCCCCCGATTCCAATGAGTATGCCAATTGTAATTATGTAAGTACGGCTCGCTGGTGCGGCAGACATTGCCAACAGGCCCAAGGAAAAAAGCGTAATCGAGTAAGCGATCACCCTATTCCAGCCTCTCCGGTCGGCAATATAACCTATGCATGGCGCGCCAATCCCTGCTCCTATCAAGACCAACATGGGTAGTAGCGAAATATCGGCGCGGCTCCAATTGAACGTAAAGGCCATCGGCTTCAGAAAAATTCCTAATGCACCTAAAGTTACAGGCACACACCCACACGCGACGCCTATAAAGGCGCCAAGAACTACGAGGATCTGCTGGCGACTTGTCAAGTCGACTTGCGTCTTCTCCAAAGTTTGGAGCTCGCTTTTATTCGCCGGATGGCTAGGTTCCATAAAATTTCGCGAAATGGATCATATGTTCTATTTCATATTACAATAGAACGGTATAGTATACTGATTCTGAATACAGTACCAAAGATATTTATTCCGAAGATCGAATTAGAGAAGTCTGTTTTCTCCGGGAGCAAGTTAGAAATGACCAGGAACATTACACATACGAGAACCCTGCGCTATCAATATCTTCGAAAGGAAAGCTAGGTTATGTTGCGCAACCATGATTTAAACGTAGAGCAGGACCTTCGGTCCGTGCTCCACCCGTATACGCAACTCGAGAAAGTGCGTGAGGCCGGGCCGTTCGTGTTGAAACGCGGCGACGGAATCTACGTCGAAGATGATCAGGGCAAGCGCTACCTGGAGGGCGTAGCGGGGCTCTGGTGCGTATCTCTTGGATTCTCGGAACAGCGGCTTATCGAAGCTGCCCTACGTCAGCTTCAAACGCTACCCTATTATCAAATCTTCGGAGGGCGATCCAATGAGCCCTCAATCGAGTTGGCGCACCGGCTAATAGAGTTGACTCATCACTTGGGGATGGACAAAGCCCTGTTTGCCAATTCAGGTTCTGAGGCCAATGACCAGGCGGTAAAGCTGGTGTGGTACTACTTCAACTCCATCGGTCAGCCAAGGAAGAAAAAAATCATCGCGCGTGAACGAGGGTACCACGGCGTCACGGTGATGGCTGCAAGCTTGTCAGGCTTGGAACTCCTGCATACTGATTTTGATCTACCTATCGGGGATCGAATTTTGCGAACTTCCTGTCCGAACTATTACGAATACGGAAAACCAGACGAGACTGAGACGCAGTTTGTAGAACGCACTGTCGGCGAACTTGAGGCCCTCATTGCACGAGAAGGTGCAGACACCATCGCGGCGTTCTTCGCCGAACCTTTGCAGGGCACTGGCGGGTTCATTATTCCACCGGCAGGCTATTGGGAAAAGGTTCAGGCAGTACTCCGCAAGAACGACATTTTGCTTGTCGCAGATGAGGTGATCACCGCGTTTGGACGAACTGGTCAGTGGTTTGGCTGTGACACCTATGGCATAAAGCCGGATTTGATGACTGTTGCCAAGGCCCTCTCAAGCGCCTACCTACCGATCTCTGCAACATTGGTTTGTGCCAAGGTTTACGAGGGATTGGTCGAAGGGAGCAGGAAGAATGGGGGGTTCTCACACGGTGTGACTTACGCAGGGCATCCCGTATGTGCTGCCGTGGCGGTTGAAACCTTGAAGATTTACGAAGAACGCGACCTAATTAGCTATGTCCAGCAATTGGCACCGTATTTTCAGCAGCGATTGAAAGATCTGGAGCGCCATCCTTTGGTTCACTCCACTCGAGGGGTTGGATTGGCAGGTGCGGTGGAAGTGGTGCAAGACAAATCGACTCGAAAAAGGTTTGATCCGGCGACGGGCATTGTCGCCCGTGTTCAAACGGCTGGTTTTGAAGTTGGACTCATTTGGCGAGCACTTCGTGACCTGGTGGTTATTTCGCCGCCGCTAATCATTACAGAAGCCCAAGTTGACGAGATGTTTGACAAGATGATCCGCTCGTTGGACATAGCTTTAAATGATGCTCGCGCAGCAGGATTGATGTCGTGAAAATCATAACACTCTGTTGTGTTATTCATATCTCGGAAATATTAAGAACGTGATCAACAAAATCTTCAGATCACCACAAGCGGCAGTAGCGGATGTGAAAGACGGCTCCGTTGTGATGATTGGTGGTTTCGGTAACGCAGGTATGCCATCGGCTTTGATCGATGCGCTTATTGCGCAGGGTGCATGTGATCTGACAATTATCAATAACAATGCTGGAAACGGCGATACCGGCTTGGCTGCTTTATTGAAGACCAAGCGGGTGCGCAAGATCATTTGCTCATTCCCGCGCCAGACAGACTCGCATGTATTCGATGCGCTCTACCGCTCTGGTGAGATTGAGTTGGATCTCACGCCACAGGGTAATCTGGCGGAGCGTATTCGTGCCGCTGGAGCTGGCATTGGCGGCTTCTATTCACCAACTGGTTACGGTACCTCTCTGGCGGAAGGTAAGGAAACGCGTCTGATTAATGGTCGTCACTATGTACTGGAGTCGCCGATACATGCCGACTTTGCGCTGATCAAGGCACACAAGGGTGACCGCTGGGGCAATCTGGTATATCGCAAGGCAGCACGCAATTTCGGTCCGATTATGGCGATGGCGGCCTCATGCACCATAGCACAAGTCAATGAAATCGTACCCTTGGGTGATCTTGACCCAGAAGTGATCGTAACGCCCGGCATTTTTGTACAACGAATCGTGACGCAGGAGGGATCCGCATGCAGCGTTTAACCCGGGATCAGATCGCCGCACGAGTCGCGCGCGATATTCCTGAAGGCGCGTACGTAAATCTGGGCATCGGCCTGCCGACCATGGTTGCATCATATATTCCAGCGGTCCGCGAGATTTTCCTTCACAGCGAAAACGGCTTGCTCGGCATGGGGCCGGCGGCGACGCCTGACCAAATAGATGAGGATTTGATCAATGCTGGGAAGCAGCCGGTGACCTTGCTTACCGGTGGTTCGTATTTTCATCATGCCGACTCGTTTGCGATGATGCGAGGCGGCCATCTGGATATCTGTGTGCTGGGTGCATTCCAGGTATCAGCCGACGGCAACCTGGCTAATTGGCATACCGGTGCACCCGAGGCAATTCCTGCAGTAGGTGGCGCCATGGATCTGGCGATTGGTGCCAAGCAGGTATTCGTGATGATGGAACACCAAACCAAAAGTGGGGAAAGCAAAATCGTTTCGAAATGCACTTATCCCCTGACAGGAGTCAGTTGCGTCGATCGCATTTATACGGACCTGGCTGTGCTGGAGGTGACACCCAATGGGTTAGTTGTACTTGAGACCATCGCAGGTCTGGAGTTCGGTGATCTTCAGAAACTAACTGGCGTGCCACTGATTGAGCGACGCTAAAACAACACAATGACACAAGAAAAAATGGAGAAACGAAATGTTAGTCGGGTTACCAAAAGAGATTAAGAATCACGAATACCGTGTAGGTTTGACGCCTGCAAGTGTGAAAGAACTGACCGTTCGAGGACACCAGGTTATCGTGCAAAGGAATGCGGGATCCGCAATCGGTTTGCTGGATACCCACTATGTTTCCGCAGGAGCATTGATCGTTGAATCATCCAAGGAAATATTTGATCGTGCCGAGATGATCGTCAAGGTTAAGGAACCACAGCAGCAAGAATGCGAGATGCTGCATGCGGGACAAATTCTTTACACCTACTTGCATTTGGCCCCAGACCCGAAGCAAGCCGAAGCACTAATTAGATCTAAAGCCATTTGCCTGGCTTACGAGACCATTACCGGCCCTGGTGGCGGACTGCCACTATTGGCGCCAATGAGCGAAGTGGCTGGGCGGATGTCGATTCAAGCCGGTGCGACATACTTGGAAAAATCTCACGGTGGCATGGGTTTGCTGTTGGGCGGCGTTCCCGGTGTGGCACCGGCACATGTTGTAATTATTGGCGCTGGAGTGGTCGGCACGAACGCACTGCAAATGGCTGTCGGGTTGGGCGCTCGTGTAACTGTCTTGGACAAGTGCGTCGACCGGTTGCGTCAACTGGATCTGGTGTTCGGCAATCGAATAACGACAGCATATTCGAATACTCATACGATTGAAGAGACTGTACTTAACGCCGATCTGGTCATAGGTGCCGTGTTGGTTCCGGGTGCTGCCGCACCCAAACTGGTTACAGCCAGCATGATCTCTCGCATGAGGACGGGCGCGGTCGTCGTAGATGTGGCAATCGATCAGGGCGGTTGTTTTGAAACTTCGCGCGCGACTACCCACGCAGAACCAACCTATATTGTCGACGATATTGTGCATTATTGCGTCGCCAACATGCCGGGAGCCGTGGCACGCACTTCTACTTTCGCGTTAAATAACGCCACCATCAGCCATGCAGTTGCGCTGGCAGACAAAGGTTGGAAAAAGGCGCTCAATGACAATGAGCATCTGAAGAACGGCCTAAATGTTTGCCTGGGTAAAGTTACCTATGAAGCTGTTGCGCACGATTTGGGCTTTGAATATGTGCCGGCAGATACGCTATTGAAATAATAGCCTTCACTCGCAGTTGCTTAGCCTCCCTCAAAATATTTCCACTTAATCATATTGGCTCCATATTCAGGGCAGCGTTCGCAGGAAATAAATGCTTGACACGGGCAAAAAAGAATATATCATTCGTTCTATTACAAGCCGAGTCAGAACAAACGTATTATTATAGAGTCGGTATCGCTGGGTAAGAGTTTCGCGATGATTACCTTGCAGGTAGTGATTAAAGTTAATAACATCTTGTTATGTAGTGATATAAATAGACGCGCTAATCATAATGCGTAATGACTTTCTTAACTTGATCAGTCGTCACATAATGCAACAAGTATTCTGTTGTAGTGCGTTCATGCGAATAGTGTTCTGCTATTAGGGAGTGGAATTGGAGTGGAACCTTTGAAAATCAAAACCAGGGGGAGGATGACATGAGAAAACTGAAGAGGTGTGGTTTGGCTGGAGTCGCTGGGCTTAGCCTTTATTCATTCGCATTTGGGGCAGATCCGTCAGGTTCTAGTGCCAGTTCAGGCGAAAAGAGTGTAGCTACTGCCAGGGATTCCGAAGTAATCGAGACTGTTGTAGTCACGGCCGAAAGGCGTTCAACTTCTTTACAAAAAACACCGCTTTCGATCCAGGCATTTACTGCCGACTCATTGGAGAAAACAGGAACCGGATCGAATATGGACCTGCAAATGCAAGTGCCGGGCATGGTCATGTCAAATGCTCTCGGCTTTGGCCAAATCTATATTCGTGGTATAGGCAATGACTCAATTGGTGCTGGGGTCGTTGAAGGTGGTGTGGCGGTCTATGTCGATGGTGTCTATCAGAGTCGCCCAATCGGTGCTGCGTTCAACTTCGTTGATGTCGAACGCATAGAGGTATTAAAAGGACCTCAGGGCACTTTATACGGAAAGAATGCTACAGGTGGCGCAGTAAACATTATTTCGAGATTGCCCAGCAGGGAAAAAGAGGGGCAAGTTGATGTGCAGTTCGGCAGCTATAGTCAAAAGATATTACGTGGGTCATTCAGTGGCCCTATATCGGATGGCGCAGCTTATGGCCGCTTGAGTCTGATGTCAAACAAGGATGATGGTTACACCAAGAACATATTTCTGAATACACGCGGCAATAGCAACGATATCCAAGCCGTGCGTGGTGCCTTGGAACTTACCCCTTCCAATAAGCTAAATGCCGTCATCAATGCGAATTATTTTGATTCCACACTTGCCCCCTTGTGGAAGTCACGGAACACACTGATCAGTCGTGCTTACTCTGTGTACAAAGCTGATTGGATAGAAGATCCCTATACAGTCAAGCATGATATTCAATCTGACATAGAGAATAAGCAGTATGGCATTAATGCGACTATAAGGTATGACATGGATTGGGCGCGGCTGACCTCAGTTACGGCTGTTAGAAAGGACCAGTTTTTCTTGAGGAATTGGGACCCGGATTATACGGAAGTCGCATTGATACAAAGTGGGGGAGTGCCAAACTATCCTGGGACTCTTGAGGATACAAAATTCTTTTCACAGGACTTTACACTAGCGTCAAACAGAAATGGCCCTCTGCAGTGGACGGGTCTGGCGACTTTCACGAAGCAGAAAATTGATTTCCGTACGGTAATCAACCTCCCACTGTCAAAGGTCACCTCTTTTGCTGTCGGTGACATGCCTTCCGATGCCATTGGAATAGGTGGCCAGGTGAGCTATGCGTTTCCCAATGACATCACGCTGACGGCAGGTACTCGCTACAGTAAAGAAACCAAGGAGAATAACGAGACCTACTACGTCAATGGCAAAGTGAACAAAACCCAGAATGAGGAAAAAACATGGACGGCTTGGACGCCGAAGTTCGTTGCGGAATATTCTCCGACCAAGAGCGTGATGCTCTATGCCTCGGCGACAAAAGGGTTTAAAAGCGGTGGCTACAATACAAGCACGATTAATCCAGCCTGGAATCCTGAAAAAACCACAAATCTTGAAGCAGGGATAAAGTCCACCTGGCTTGGCGGAAAGTTGCGCGTGAATGCCGCTTTGTTTGATATCAAGTATGACCAACTGCAGCTTTCATATACGAGTAGAACTCCGGCAGGAGTCCTTACCACGATCACAACGAACGCAGCGAAAGCCAAGAGTCAAGGTTTCGAGTTGGACTTGGTCGCGAAGCCGACTTCGAACTTCCAGGTATCGGGTGGTCTTCAGATCTTGCGGGCTCGGTTTGATGAGTACCTCACCATCAACCCACTTCAGCCGGCGCTAGGCATCATCGATCGATCTGGCAATCCGCTATTGCGCGCACCTGACTTGACTTTCAATCTTGGCCTGCAATACAGATGGCCGTCAGCCTTTGAAGGAAAGGATGTGACACTACGTGCCGATGGTTATCACCGATCGAAGATTTACTTCAGTGCTTTCAAGGATGATTTTGCCAGCGATGAGACATTGGATCTTTGGAACATTCAACTGTCTTTTGAGCCGACTGGCAACAGTGGCATGTATGGCGCTATTTTCGTCAAGAACCTAACGGACAAGCACTACTGGAGTTTTTGTCCGGTTGGATCGACCGCCGGCTATGGTGGGCTTGTGGCGCCGCCACGCACTGTCGGTGCGCAAGTTGGCTACCGGTATTGAGAAGGGAATTGCTAGGGCAAACCCTGCCGTTGTGAGGCAGTGATTTGCCTTAGCGCCTCCGAATCGATCTCCTAATTATGAAGGTGATGCAGTGTCTAGTAGCATGAAGAAACAAGCCTCTGGCTCCTCTTAGCTGTCGCAAAGCATCACTTGATCGATCGATTTAACCTTCTCGGTGATTGATTGAGCCTTAGCGATGACAGTTTGATATTCCAGACTTCACAAGCCTACTACCGCCTTGCTTCAAGCAATGACATTCCAATTCATGGAGGGTCCTCGATGGACTACGCCGAGCAACAACGCTCCCCGGCCAAGCACCTGACCGGCCTGGGTGTTGTATTGCTTCTGCATATCGTGGTGGGCTATGCCCTGGTGAATGGCCTGGCGCGAAAGATGATTGAGGTGGTCAAATCCCCGATGGAAACCAAGATCATCGAAGAAGCGACCAAACCTGCTGAAGACACCCCGCCACCGCCGCCGCCGAAGATAGTGCCCTTGCCGCCAGCCTTCGTGCCCCCGCCCGAAGTCCAAATCCAGGCACCGGCCGCACCCCAGCCCACCATCTCCAACACCACCAGCATCGTCGCACCGGTACGTCCGGCACCACCGCCCGCCCCGGTGGTGCAAGCCCCGCCGAGTGTGGGTGTGGCCTGCCCCAACTCGCAGAAAGTCCGTTCCGAGATTGCCTACCCGGCGGCAGCCAAGCGCGACGAACTCGAAGGTCAGGTCCTCATCGAATTCACCGTCGCCGCCGATGGATCGATCAAAGACATCGACATCAAGTCGTCCTCCGACCGGGTGTTCAACAACGCCTCGATCGGCGCCGTCAAACAATTCAAATGCAACGCCCAGGGCCGGGACGTGCGGGTCAGCGTCCCCTTCGTCTTCAAGCTGGTCAATTAAGCGCACCGGCAGCCATTCACAACATCAGACACCCAACACCTATTTCTATCGGAGGAACCATGGAATTCAGACGACACATCCCCAAGTGGCTCATCGCAGCCGCCCTGATCTGCGCCCCCCTCGTGACCGGGCTGGTGGCCCTGCACCCCGTCGCCGCCCTGGCCCAGGCGATTGAGCCTGCCAAGCCCGACTCCGCCGCAACGCCGTCTGCCACAACGCCCTCCGCTGCGGCGCCGGCCGCCCCCACCGTCACCCACGAGGCCGTCGACAACCCCTACGGTATCAAAGCCATGTGGGACCACGGCGACTGGGTCTCGAAAGGCACCCTGTTTATATTGACCTTCATGTCCCTGGGCACCTGGTACATCCTGCTCATCAAACTGTTCGAACAGTTCCGCCTGATGAGAGAAGGCAAGGAAGTCAATGGCGCCTTCTGGGCCTCCGGTTCGCTGCAACAAAGCGTCGGCAGCCTCAAACCCGCCAGCGCCTACCGCTTCATCGCCGAGAAAGGCATGAAGGCCACCACCCACCACGAAGGCCTGCGCGGCGACGTGGACCTCGACAACTGGGTCACCAAAGCCTTGAACCGGGCCGCCAACAACGTCCAGGCCAGAATGCAGGATGGACTGTCGTTCCTCGCCACGGTCGGTTCGACCGCACCCTTCGTCGGCCTGTTCGGCACTGTCTGGGGCATCTACCATGCCCTGACCGCCATCGGCATCGCCGGTCAAGCCTCGATCGACAAAGTCGCCGGCCCCGTCGGCGAAGCCCTGATCATGACGGCATTTGGACTCGCCGTCGCGGTGCCTGCGGTGCTGGCCTACAACTGGCTGATCCGGCGCAACAAGCTGGTCATGGAACGGGTGCGCGCCTTCAGCGACGACCTGCATTCGGTGCTGATGAGCAAGAGCCCCCAGCATTAATGCCCGCCTTTGATTCTAGGGTACTAATCCTCTAGCAGCAAGGAGCCCCCATGGCCATGAACATCACCGCCGACGGCGAAGAAGAAGACGCCATCTCGGCCATCAACACCACCCCGCTGGTGGACGTCATGCTGGTTCTGTTGATCATCTTCCTGATCACCATCCCCGTGGTCAGGCAATCCATCGCGGTGGACCTGCCCAAGGAACGCAACCTGCCCACCCAGACCAAACCGGAGAACATCCTCATCTCGGTGAACCGCGACGGCGACATCTTCTGGGGCCAGCAACGGGTGGCCGACACCGAGGCCTTGTTCGAGAAACTCAAGGTGATCGCCGTGCAGGTGCCACAACCGGAAGTGCATATCCGCGGGGATGCCAAGGCTCGGTATGAGTCGGTCGGCAAGGTGGTATTCACCTGCCAGCGCGCCAGCATCCTGAAAGTCGGCTTCATCACCGAGCCCCCGGCCAGAACGCTCTAAGAAAGGAACCAGCAATGAGTATGAGCGTCAGTACCAACGAGAACGCCGAAGATCCCGATCCGATGATGGAGATCAACACCACGCCGCTGATCGATGTGATGCTGGTGCTGATCATCATGCTGATCATCACCATCCCGATCCAGACCCATGCCGTGAAACTCAACATGCCGGTGGGCAACCCGCCGCCGCCCCTGACGCCGCCCGAGATCGTCGAGCTCTACGTCGATTTCGATGACACCATCCTGTGGAACGGCATGGCCGTAGCCAACAGGGAACAGCTTGAGGCACGGCTGCAGGCAGCTGCCAAGCAGCCGGTTCAGCCGGAAGTCCATCTGCGCCCCAACAAGCTGGTGGAGTACCAGACGGTGTCGATGGTGATGGCCTCGGCGCAGCGGCTGGGCATCACCAAGCTCGGGGTAATCGGCAACGAGCAGTTCGTCAAGTGAGTGGCATGACCATGAAGCCTATTCGATTCCTCCCTTGCAGTCCGCGGCACTGGGCTGCTCTTTTTATTGCGGCTGCCTGGCTGTTCGCTACCCCGGCGCCGGCCCAGGACGCGGCCCGCCCGGAGGTGGGCAAGCCCTTGCAGGCGGCGCAGGAGCAGCTCAAAGCCGGACGCTACAAGGAGGCCCTGGCGAAAGTCAGAGAGGCCGACACGGCTGGGAACAAATCCGCCTATGAAACCTATCTGATCGAGAGCATGCGCGGCAGTGCCGCATCCGGTGCCGGCGACACCGACACGGCGATCAAGGCATTCGAGGCGGTGCTGGCATCCAACAAGGCGCCGCCGGCCACGCAGCTTAAGATCGTCGAAGCCCTGGCGGGGGCTTATTACCGGACGAAGAACTATGCCGCGGCGATCAAGACCGCCCAGCGTTATTTCCGGGAGGGCGGCAGCAGCGCGCCGATGCGCACCCTCCTGGTCCAGTCCTATTTCCAGAGTGGCGATGTGACCAATGCCGCGAAGGAGGCACAAGCCGACATCCAGGCCGATGTCACTGCCGGCAAAACCCCTTTAGAAGACAAACTGCTGCTTCTGGCCAACTGCCAGCTCAAGCAGAACAATGCCAACGGCTATGTGGCCACCATCGAGAAGCTGCTGACTTATTACCCGAAGCAGAGTCTGTGGGCCGAGGTGATCTCAAGACTAAGGAAGAAGTCCGGTTTCTCCGATCGCCTGTCCCTGGATGTGTATCGGTTGCAGTTGGCCACGGGCAATCTCACCAGTACCGCCGACTACATGGCGATGGCGCAGCTGGCTTTGCAGGCCGGGTTACCCACTGAAGCGAAGAAGGTGGTCGATGAAGGGTATAAGAACGGTGCCCTGGGCAAGGGGGCGGATGTCGAGCGTCAGCAGCGCCTCAAAACCTTGGTGGACAAGCGCCTGGCGGAAGGCCAGAAGCAGGACGAAGCGGCAGCCAATGCCGCTCCCGACGGGAATGCGCTGGTGAATTTGGGTTTCAACCTCGGCGGCGCGAAAGGCATTGCCCTGATGGAGGCGGGCATCCAGAAGGGTGGTTTGAAATATCCGGAGGATGCCAAGCTGCACTTGGGGTTCCTGATGGTCCAGGCGGGACAGAAGGGCAAGGCGGTACAGGTATTGAAGTCCGTGCAGGGTACTGACGGGGCGCGTGACCTGGCCAATCTTTGGGTGTTGTTTGCACGCTGACGGATTTGACTACATTGACCCATAGGCTTTTCTTCATGTCCGTTATCCTGCGCACTCTCCTTACCATCTGTCTGGTTGCCGGCACCTTGTTGCCGGTGACGAATTCTGCGCTGGCCGCCGAGGAGGCCACATCCAATAACGAAACGGTGCGTCCGGAAGTCGGCAAGCCTTTGCAGGCGGCCCAGGAATTGAGCAAGGCCAAGCAGTACAAGGCGGCCATGGTCAAGATCGATGAAGCCGATGCCGTCAAGGACAAGACCGCCTTCGAGACTTACCTGATCGTCCGTACCCGCGGTGCCGCAGCCTTCTCTGATGGCCAGACCGAACTGGCCGCCAAGTCCTTCGGCGCCGCGATCGGCTTCGATCGTCTGGCCGCCGCGGAATTCCTTGAAATCACCCGGGCACTGGCGGTGCAGTTCTACAACAAGCCCGATTACCCGAATGCCGCCAGTTGGGCGAAGCTTTATCTCGACAAGGGTGGTCCCGACCCGCAGCTCAAGGTCTTGCTGGTGCAGTCGTATTACCTCGGCAATGATTTTGCCAAGGCAGCGGATCTGTTGCAGGCGTTCAATCGCGCCGATGAAGCGGCGGGCAAAGTGACGGCCGAGAGTCAGCTGCAACTCTGGGCGAGTTGTGAAGTCAAGCTGAATCGTCCTGCCGGAATGGTGACCACCCTGGAGAAACTGGCGACCCATTATCCAAAGAAGGAATACTGGAACGACCTGATCCGCCAGATCCAGAGAATCCCCACATTCTCCGAACGCCTGACGCTGGATGCTTATCGGCTGCAGCGCTATGCCGGTGCCCTGGATGGGGCCGACGAAATCATGGAGATGGCCGGCCTGTCCTTGCAGGCGGGTTTTCCTGTGGAAGCGAAGCAGGTGATCGATCTGGCTTATGCCGACAAGCTCCTGGGCAGCGGTGCGGATGCCGCCAAACACAAGAAGCTGCTGGATCAGGCGAACAAGGGAACCGCAGAAGACCTGAAGGCGCTGGTGCAGGATGAGCAGCGCGCACTGACGGCCAAGACGGGTATCACGCCGGTGAATACCGGGTTCAACCTGGTGCTCCATGGGCAGTATGAGAAAGGCATCGCCATGATCGAGAAGGGCATCGCCAAGGGCGGGTTCAAGTTTTCCGAGGATGCCAAACTGAAGCTAGCCATGGCTTACTTCTATGCCGGGCAAAAGGACAAGGCAATCGAGGCGTTCAAATCAATCACCGGAAGTGATGGCACGGCGGAGTTGGCGAGGTTGTGGGTGATTCGGATTCATCAAAGCTAGCTACTGAAAGAAACAGATCACCACCCTTACTCATCGGTTACTCGACAGCGCCAGGCGACTGAATTCAATCGAGCCACTGTTGCCGGTTCCCGAGGGCAGACCCAGGTCGAGGGGGTAAATCTCTGCAGAGAAAGTCTCAGACGGCCATACTCGAAGCAACAGGCGAAACCTTCGTGAAATTGACCGATGCTCGCAACCCCAGTGCAGCCAAGGCTGCCTCAAGTTGAGAGAGCTTGGATTCATGATCAAGATTGAGAATGCGGCGCACTTGACGTGCATCGACATTCAGCAACTCTCCCAGTTGCATCTGAGTCACACCTTGTTCGCACATCGCCTCATGTATTGCCAGCTTGATCGCTACACGCGGCGGCAACACTACTACGGGTTGACCACGTTTCGCCTTGCTTGGTATAGGCAGTGACCGCCCATTGTCAAGATAACCGGAGAGTGCCACTGTCAGAGCATCCTGAGCACGATCCAATGCCTCAGCCTCATTCGAACCGGCGGTGATTGCTTCTGGCACATCGGCGAAAAACACGCCGACCTGCCCGCCTTGATACTTTCTGAAGTTGACCGGGTAAGCCATGCTCATTTTTGAATGCTCCTCAGGCGGGTATTAAGCTGCTTGCAGATATCATCCAGAAACTCAGGTGCATAGTCGGTATCGCCGTGCATCGGCACCGTGGATTGTCTGCCATTCAATTTAACCAGATAGTGCCCACCATTACCGCGATTTTTGATGATCTCCGCGCCATGGGCTTTCAGGAATTTCAGGAATTGCTTTATTTTCACAGAACAAAGTATAGGACATATATGTCCGCATTGCAACCGACTCCGGCGTCAGAGACTTTGAAAATTTCAACGTGTAGCCTAAGCGATGGCCGGGTGTTGGCGGTTAACTTGCCGATGGTGACGAAATCGTGAAGGTCAGCAGTATGGCGTCAGCCGACATTTGCTGAACAACTTCAAGCATGGGTTAGCTCACTCAATTCAATGACCGGTATCGGGATCGTGATTCAACGTACGACTGGTTCGGAAAACGTTGGGCAATGACGGCTCCGAGCAGGCGACGGAATA
>Ga0172367_10002878_pt1 | contig 23073 bp, 11 predicted proteins | sample Lak10m_FD_114542 | JGI IMG/M metagenome (GOLD analysis project Ga0172367, IMG submission 114542) | Freshwater microbial communities from Kabuno Bay, South-Kivu, Congo - kab_022012_10m | ecosystem: Environmental > Aquatic > Freshwater > Lake | place: Democratic Republic of the Congo: South-Kivu... | reverse complement strand
GAATTTTGCATCAGGTTGATCTTAGCGTTGACACGAGCCAAGCGATCGAAAATATCGCTCAAATTTTCTTCGACAATAAAAGAAAAATCTTTTGTTGTAAAGGAAAATAACACCTGATCCATTTTGAAAATAAAGGATGGAACGAGATGATCCTTTTCTCCGGATGACTGAATAACCGTTCCGTCTGCTTTCGGGTCTATGAAGGATTTTACATACAATGGAATCCCTTTGTTCTGAAGTGGCTTAATGGTTTTTGGATGGATCACTGAAGCACCATAATACGCCAGTTCGATCGCCTCTTTGAAAGAAATACTTTCCAGTTTGATCGTATTATCAAACCATTTAGGGTCAGCATTAAGCATTCCTGGTACATCCTTCCAAATGGTCACGCTTTCGGCATTCGTGCAATAGGCAAAAATACCTGCGGTATAGTCAGAACCTTCTCTTCCAAGTGTGGTTGTGAACCCTTCGTCTGTATGTCCAAGAAAACCTTGTGTTAACTGGATGTCCGTGCGTTCAAATTCGGGAAGAAACCTGGTTTGAATCAACTCTTCCGTTTTTTTCCAGTCAACATTTCCTTCCTGATACTGGTGATTTGTCCGGATCAATTTACGCGCATCAGCCCAAGCGACTGAATGCCCTTGTTCGAATAGAAAGGCTGCAACAATGTGAGAAGAAAGCACTTCACCCAAAGACACGATCTGGTCGTACTCAAAACTGTAATTGTCCGGAAATGGTTCATTGAATCTTTCGCGCAACCTTTCAAAGATCTCTTCCACCTTATTGTAAACCGCGAAGTGTTTCTCCGGAAAAAGTTCTCCCATAATATGCATGTGAAAAGCGTAAAGATCATCGACATGCGCCATGTAGATCTTTCTGTCACGTTTCTGAGAAGCATCCACAATTTCTTCCAGCTTGTTGGTGGTTTTACCCATCGCAGATACGATCACGGTAAGTTTTTGTCCCTCAAACAAAGAGAGAATACCTGAAACATTTCGAACGGCTGCTGCATCTTTTACAGAAGCTCCGCCAAACTTAAACACTTTCATTACGCTGAATTTGAATGCAAAAATAATGGATTCAGAAAGGCTTACAATGGAAATCAGAAGAACAGTCTTCCATTGATCCATTCCGGATCAAGTACTGCTTCTTTTTTGCGGTAAAATTCCAACGCTGGTTCATTCCATTCCAATACTTGCCAATCCATACGTTTAACACCTCTCGCTTTAGCGATTTCGACTACCCTGTCAAATAATTTAGCACCGATACCTGTGCGTCGAAATTCAGACAAAACGTAGAAATCTTCGAGGTAAAGGCATTTTCCTTTCCAGGTGGAGTAATTCGTAAAATAAAGCGCAAAACCAACGATGCTGTTCTCATTTTCCACCACCAATGCTTCACATATGGCTTCATCGAATAAATGCTTCCCAAGATCTTCGGCGGTATTTACAACTTGTTCAGGAGCCTTTTCATACAATGCAAGTGCCCGGATCAATTCCATAATCGCGTGCTCATCGCCTCTTTTTGCTTCCCTAATTTCCATTATTGAACACCTGCCAAATTAAAGCGCAATCTGATACCTGTGCTCATGTTACCGGTAGGGAAAGAAGTTGCAATCTTAGGTGTATTGATCACCTGATCATAATACAACTGAACCGTAAGGTTTTGAGTCACATTATAATCGGCAGAAGACTTAATGGAAACAACACGTTGTCCGGCTGTTGCCTGGTTGGTATTCTCAACGATCTTTCTGATTACCGTTAGGTTGTCTCTGAATGAAAAGTCAAAACGAATATTCAGAGCACTCGCCGGAATCTTTTCGATAGGTAATTTTACTTTCTCGAATTTATACCCAGAACCAATCACCCATTCATTACCCAACACCTCCGTGATCTGGTTGTTATTGAGTGAGAGCGTCGCACTTCGATCTTTTTTGTATTCAAATTTCGTGATCAATCCCTGACCTTTTATATTCCACGTAGCATCAAATCCTAGCAGTGGTGAGAAACGTTCCGTCAAGGTAACATTCTGAATCTGTCGGGCAGCTATGAAGTTGTTGTTGATATCCAGCGCCGTAGCATCACCGTTTGCATCAAAACTCGCATTCAGATTGGTCTGCAATCCTGATACGCTCACGGTTGAACTGTAGGCATGTCTGATAACGAAGTTCTTCACATACTTTTTAGCGAATTCAAATTTCGTTAAGCCATTGTAGTTTACAGACCAGTTCGGTAAAGGAGAGTTTTTGACCGGATTTATGTTGGACTCTGACACGGGCTTTTTGGAATACGCTGTGAGGAATGCCCCAACAACGACTTCCTGCTGAGTACCACTGTAACCGGAATAGTACCCAGACGTTAGTGGGTTTGAATTTTCATTGGTTTGACCTAAAAGTGCAGATACAGCCTCTCTACTATTGCGCATGTTATTAAATGTCGCTGAAGAATAATCCTTTCCGATAAGTGCAAATGCTGAACCTGCAGTAATGTTTGTATACGTCAGAGTTCCTGTTTCTACTCTGCTTTGACTTTCATACTGATGCGTCGATTCATTCCATCTGAAGAATTCATTGGAATTATTTCCAAATGTTCGTGTGGCTGTCAATTCTATGGTAACATCCTTTAGCGGTTCAAGCGATGCGCGTAAATTAAGGTTTTGCGTATGTGTCATCGTGTATTGCTTATTCAAATCCTGATTCTGAACAAGCCAGCCATTTTGTGCTGCGGTTGATGCAATATTGTACCCTGTCTCCCTTCCCCAAAGGTCATAGCGTTGCTGACCAAATACAAATCCGCTTAAAGGAGCACTGAAATTATTATTGAATCCAAGAACGCTAGACTCTTGATTATAGCCAGGAAGTAAGGTTCCATCGGTAAGCGCGTATGTTCCAGATACATTGCGTACCGTCATCAGGGCCCTCGCAATAAACCCTACTACAGGATGTACTTTTCCGCCTCGTTTTTTTCGTTGTTCCTCCAGTTTATCCTTGCGTTCTTTTTTCTTTTTCTCACGCTCCCACTTTCGTTTCTCCTTTTCAGTCATTTCCGATTCAGGTTTAGGTGGTTTCAATTCCTCCTTCTTCGGTTGTTGCTGGCTATTTGACTGCCCTGAAACACGACCTCCAACATCCTTTCCGGAAATGGTGGCTCGCGAACTCTTGCCATCAGAATTTATCTTTTTGAGCAATGGAACTTTATTGTACAAATTCGTGAAATTGGCTTGGACAGTCATGTTGATCGTGCGGTTATTCTGAATGGTATTACCAAAGTCAGATTGACCCAGCGGTGCACGCAGCCAGTTGTAAGTGCCTCCATACTTGAAATTGGCCGTCATCCAGTCAGTGAGTGGAAGTTTATCCAGAGGCAGTGTATAGTTCACACTGTAATTGTGGGAGTAGTCCATCGTTTTCCCAAACGTCGACATTTGAGAACGAATTGTATCCATGAATACCTGATAGCTTAATGGATCATTCTTTTTATCTACCCTTCCATCTCCCTCTTCAAAAATGGATCTGTTCGTGGCTGTGAATGTTGCTTTCAGATTTTTGGTAAGGTCATACCCGAAATTGTAATTTCTATTCCAGCTAAACCGCTTGACGTAAACAGGGTTGAACTGAAAGTCCGGGACCAGATTATTTCTTACCTGCCGCTCGTTGTAAGAACGCATGAGGTCGTTTGTGAAAGAGATATTCTTCGGCGTCAGATAAAAATTCATGTCTTTCAATAAGCCAAACCATTTTGATTTCTGTACAAACTTCACCTTCTTGAATGGTTCGATTGGTTTTGCCGTAAAGGAATAATTGTAATTCAAACCGCCATTCCATGTTTTTGTGCGATCATAGTTCGTATTGAAATCGCGATGCATATTTTCAGCGTAAGCATAACTTGTAGACCAATTCGATACTCGCCAGAAATGAGGTGTTGCCCCGGCTTTAGCTTCCTTCCTGACATTTGTAAAATTGAATGACCGTCTTTCTGTAAAATCCTGTCCTGATCTTGCCTTTTCTTTTCGCGTACCAAGGTCATATTCTGAAAGACGCACATCTGGATTAAATGGATCATATTCCGGATTGATGATCCCAAGAGAATACCCATAAAAGAATGGAAGCGTCACGCCGGCACGTTTACCAAAGAACTGGCCCAACTGCATGGTCGAATTCATATCCATTCCGATACGTTCATTACGTTGACGGTCCTGAACCCTGCTGTCCACACTACCCCAGTTCACACCTGAATAATTCCCCGACATCGAAACGTTGCCAAAATCTGCCATCTGCACTTGCATTTGGGCAACAGCTGCCGAGCCACCTTCACTGATGAAATCCGTTAGACGTAATTCATTTATCCAGACGATCGCACACTTTGCCATTCCGTCATCCGGCCATGTTGTATTGGAATTCTTGCCAGGATTTCGAACACCTACCATGATTGTTTTAATCCCTTGAAGGTTTGGACTCCCCTTCACTTTGATCTTTCTTTTAGGATTTGCCGGATCAACCTGGCTGTATTCGATGACATAGGAAACCGAAGTGCTTCCGCCATCGATAAGGTCATTTCGCTTTTTCTTTATCCCAAGCAAGTCATCAAACACAATTTCCATATTGTTTGATTCCGGCCATATATCTTCGGGAAGTGTCGCGCCCCATTGTGTCAAGTACAGGGGTAGTTCATATTCGTAATAATTATCAACGAAATCGGTACCCAGTCGAACGAACAGCGTAAGGTCCTGATCTTTCAGCGGAACTGTTTTTAGAACCTCCTCTGCATGCACATACATTTTTAATTTTTTGTACGTCCGAACATCGAATTGAACATTTTTGTAGGCAGCGCGTGCATCTCCATCCTGCAAATTACAAACGTCAAGCACCAATGACTGCTCGTTCAATTGCCGTTGATAGGTTTGGGAGGGATCAACCTCACGAACAATTCCCGGAGGAATCTCGTATTTAACCGGACTTCGCTGGTCGTTTTCCTCAACGTTAACAGCCGCTATATTGAAGGTGGTCAAGTTTGGATCGGTCTGCACACTTTCGCCAGGTTGGGTAAGGTCCTCCCTGTATCGGCGCCATTCGCCTCTAATCAACTCCAATCTGGCAAAACGAAGTAAAACTTCTTCGTCAAAATTCTTCATGAACATACGCATGAAACGAATTGATCTGAAATCAAGAATGCCATTCACCTTTCGTTCAAACTCACGAATAGGAATCTTAAATTGATACCAGTTCTCCGTTTTTGTTCCGTTCGTATAGGTCTGTTTATTGGTAATGAAATTTTTACCTACCTGCATGTCATTAGGCCTCACGCTGATATGGTACTGAAAATAGGCCTCCGTCTGTGCAAGGTTGTTGTCCTGATTTATGTCTTCAAGATCTGGCATATTCGTGGCCTGCGTAGGATAACCATCCACATTGGCCGTATCAGACATACTGGTTGTTGGGGAATTCCCTTCCATACCATTGTAATACTTGTAACGTTGAAGAATATTGAGTTGCTGGGCATCATAATTATCATCCCGGTAAAAATTATAACGGTCACTCGATGGATCTGCAATCATTTTTGCTTTTGTCGCTGCATCCAGTGTTGGATTATTATTTACCCAATTCACGAAATTTTGAAAGGCCACACGTTCTGCATCGTCATTCCAACCATCAAGACCTACATCCTGATTTATTCTTGCTGCAGGATCGGTGTCAAATGCATTCACCACCACCTGCTGTGTTGAAACTCGCGCCCACGATGTAGTATCAAGATCGTCAGTAATTGAAGAACCTGTCGGAGGCAATCCATTTTCGAAACTTTTTCTTGAATCGGGCAATGCATCCTCTGAAATATTGCCCAAATTGAAGTAGAGATCTCCACCTGAATGTTGCGTGGCTGGATTTACATTTTCAGCATCTTCATTAAATGGATCTAATACCCAGAACTGGATAAATTCAATATTGGTCTGTTCAAAATCGTTCGTAGAAAGTGACCGCATGATGCCTCCCCACCTGTTTTCCGGATTCACCCAAGTGCCGTCTGGATTAACCGTATTTGTCGTATCGAAGTTGTACATCCCACGCTCATGTGGGTAATACGCCAACTCCAAAATCGGGATATTTGGAACAGAACCATACTGCTGTTGTAAATTAGGGAATACATCCGTTTGATTCACCAGACGCATACGACTATCCGATAGCATTTGCGGATTATCCTTTATGTGTTGTGGAGTGAGTGAGTTGCTCTGATAAAATAACGGATCGATAAGATACCAACATGTTTTGGATCGCTTGAATCCGGCAGACAAGTTTTGCGCACTGGCTTCAGGGAACATATCTGGTTGACCTTGAGGAACCGAAGCTAAACGCCAAGCGGTAACGGATCTTAGGTCAATTGTACTTTGAGCCCCTTCAAAATCGTCAATATACGATGTTCCCGATTTATTGATTGCTTTAGGCTGGCCCGGGATCAAATGTGCAAACTCACCACTAAAGGAAAACGTTGATTTCTGGTTCGTTGAAATCACAGGAAGAAAATCAATCATTTTGGTGAGGAAGGGCAGCTCTGTTTTGAACGCCATATCCACACCAAGTATATTGTTTTTGAAAGGCTCACTTCCGATATCCACTTTTTGCGTTACCGGACGCTCCATCATGCGCATCCAAGTTCCTCCGATATTGAATTTATCGCTAAACCGATAATTATAATGTGATCCTATCATGGACCTTGCCTGAAAACCAAAGACAGAGTTGCTTTCGATCGAAATTTTAATCGGTGTATTCGATTCAAGTATCCCTGTGTTGAGGATTTTTACGCGCCCGAGATTGTAGTCCACGGTGAAATCCGTTCCTTCAACCAATTTGATGCCGCCAGCGGTTACCGTCACAGCTCCTTGTGGTACGTTCAAGGCATTCAATGGAATATCGGAACTCACTGATGACTGGTATTCTCCACGGAAACTAAATCTATTTTTCGCCGGTATTTGCTGCGCGGCGGTTTTCGTTGAATCGTAAAGCTCTTTGAACGCAACCTGATTCGCTACGACTGATGAAATACCTGCGCCCAGAAGTTTACTTTCCAGCGTTTTCCCAAATGGTTCTATCGTTGAGAAATAGATCCGTCCGTTTCGGGTGTTGATCGTACCTCCATTCTCTGCCTTGTTACCAGTGTAACTAATAGGCACGTAATCAAAAACCCCATCTGAAAAAGGCTGATTAACCTGATTCAATTTATCCATATCAAGTAAGGTCACGAGCTGTTTATCGTCAACACCTGACATTGGAAAGAAAGGAACAAGCAATGATGTTTCCGGGTTGTTGTAAAGAAGATCTATTCGGAATCCTGTCTGATCTACCTGATAAGCACCGATAGAATAAACATTCTTCATCATCAGATCCCAAATCTTGTTTTGAGGATTCGTGATCGTTGGCTTCAGCAATTTAAGAATCAAGGCCTGTTGACCTGACACCCCATCGGTGGAAAATTCTCCAACCTGATACGTTTCGCCACGATAAGTATATTCGTAGGCTACCGCAAGAACCTCATCGTTATTGAGAGGAAGATTCAGTGAGATGTAGCCTAAAAGAGCGTTATACGTAAATTCTTGCTCCGTCAATTTCCTGGCATTTTCTACCTTTTCGTAATGCACAGCCTGTTGAAACGGACCGGGCGAAGTCACTTGATTGGTTAAGCCTGCTACTGCATTCGCAAAACCTCTGACCAGGGGTTGATTAGAGGCCCATTCGTAGAGTCCATTGTGATCATTATCTGGTAATTCGACTGAAGAATAGTTACCCGGATTACCCTGGCAGTTCTCTTGTTTCGACTCTCCAAGATCGGAGAAAGCAATAACGTTACGGGTGTTTTCTGTACTGTTTGTTCGGTTCGTCAACCAAACTTCCATTCGAGTGATGTAGGCGGATGAACTGACGATAGGAACCGTTGACATGGCCTCATCGTAGTGGTCATGATGGTAGAGGTTTACGAAGTAATGTCTGTTTTGCTCGTAATTATCTGCCGTTAGTTCAAATTTCTGAACTTGTGCTTTTCCGGCAATGTTTATCTCTTGCTTTTTTCCTTTGGATGAGGCCGCTATCAGATCAACAGTTGCCCTGCCAAATTTCAATTGTGTTTTCGCACCAAAAAGTGTTTGAGATCCTTGAATAAGGGATGTTGGCAGTTGCATGGACACATTGCCAAGTTCAATCTTTTGCATGATCTGATCTTCATCCCCTGTATATTCCAGTTTCGAAATATTATCGAAATCGAAGGCGGCTTGTGTGTTGTAGCTTGTTCCAACCTTCAGTTTTGTTCCTATCTGACCTACAAGATTCAACTGGATTTGTTGTTGAAAGTCAAATCGGGTTATTTTACGCTGCTTAACCGGAAGTATCGGATTATCATATCTGGAGGAATTCACTCCAAAAGAAAGTTCAACGGTTCCTTGAGGACGAATGGTTATCTGGTCTGATCCAAAGAAATTCTCAAATGCTTTACTGCCGATCTTGATCGGAAATTCCATGGGTTGACTTTGAGCAGTTTGCTCATCAATTCGGTCTTTCCAGTTTTTGCCTTGTGATTTTTTCTGCTCGTACTCGAGGTATTCCTCAAGTGTCATCATCGACGGGTTTCGATAATTCAAATCTTCACCAATAGTTTCCTTGAAAACATATGTCCCTGTTTTAGGGTCATAAACTATCGTTTGTTTGACGGAAGTTGGATCACCAAGATCAAAACTCTGCGGCTCGGTCAAGGTAGGGTCTGAACTATTTTCGATCGGAAAGATCAGTGTATCCTGTCCAATGGATTGAATGGCAAAGAAACAACTAACAAGCCCCATTAAAGAGAAGTGTTTCCACGAAGTGGTAGTATGTTTACTTCTTAAACTCATTACAGTATCCTCAAGGCCTCTTTGATTAGTTTCTCCACCGTTTCTTCACCCGTGGAAATTTTGTCAAGTGCCTTCTCGGCCGCTTTACGGTCGAAGCCTAATGAAACCAATGCAGTTAACGCATCAAACTTGTGGGTATTGTTTGCATTGAAAATATTTTCTGATGTAAATGTCAATTTTAACATTTTGTCTTTGAGGTCAATGATAACCCTCTGGGCTGTTTTTGCTCCGATCCCTTTGATACTTTGAATCGTCCGGACATCCTCTGATTGAATAGCGTGAGCAATTTCATCGGGTACCAATGAAGAGAGCATCAACATAGCCGTATTAGGACCGATTCCGGAAACAGAGATCAAATGGGTGAACATTTCACGTTCCTCTTTTGTGGAAAACCCATAAAGAATATGAGCATCTTCGCGAACTATGAGTCTGGTAAACAATTTAATTGACTCCTCCGAACCCAAAGCAGAAAAGGTATGCAGTGAAATCTTGACTTCGTAGCCAACACCACCACATTCAATCACTACCTCAGTAGGGTTCTTTTCGACAAGTCTTCCGTTCAGATGTCCAATCATACTTTATTTATTCTGCGCATCAACAACCGCAACCTTTACCATATTTATGATTTCTCTCACTGAGGACCCCAGCTGCAAGACGTGTACTGATTTTTTCAAACCAACGAGAACCGGACCAATAGCATCGCCCTCCACCATTTCCTGAAGCAACTTGTACGCAATATTTCCAGAGGCAAGATTTGGGAAAATCAGTGTGTTTACCTGTTTGTTCGCCAGTTGAGAAAAGGCAAATTTTTCCATCATCAACTCATTATTCAAAGCAAAATTGGCCTGTACTTCACCATCTACGACGAGATTAGGATACTTTTCATGGAGTATTTCCACCGCTTTTGACATTTTTTCAGCATCCGGACCTATGGATGAACCAAAATTACTGTAACTCAACAATGCAATACGCGGCGTTACTTTGAACTTACGAATCGTTTTCGCCACATTAGCGGTTATTTCGGCAATCTGCTCGGCTGTTGGGTTGAGGTTGATCGTTGTATCCGCAAGAAAAATCGGACCTCTTTTGGTGACCAGAAGATACATTCCCGCAATCGTATGAATGTCTTTCTCCAAGCCAATCGTTTGAAGCACAGGTCTAACGCTATTTCGGTAACTTCTCGTTAAGCCCGTGATCATTGCATCGGCATCGCCAAGCTCCACCATCATTGAACCAAAGTGATTTCGTTCACGCATGATTTGAATGGATTCAAACTCAGTAAAACCTTTTCTTTTACGGTGCTCAAAAAATGCTTTTCCGTAATGGATTCTTCGTTCTTCTTCCTCCTCTGATTTCGGGTCGATAATAGGAACATCTTGAAGCTCAATATTATACTCCAAAATCAACGCTTCGATCTTATCACGTTTTCCAAGGAGAATTGGAAATGCCACACCCTCTTCGTATGCCGTTTGAGCCGCTTTAAGGATTTTGATATTATCGGCTTCAGCAAAAACGACACGTTTGGGATTTGCCTGTGCTTTTTCGGTGATATTCCGAACAATCTTATTGTCAATGCCAAGGCGATTCTTCAATTGATTTTCATAGGCATCCCAGTCCGTTATTGGATTTCTGGCAACACCTGAATCCATGGCTGCTTTTGCAACCGCAGGTGCCACATAATAAATCAATCGTGGATCTAAGGGTTTTGGAATGATCTGATCGCGACCGAATGTGATACTTTTCTCGCCATAGGCTTCCACAACTTCCTCGGGTATCGTTTCCTTTGCAAGCCCAGCAATTGCCTTAACGGCTGCAAGTTTCATCTCTTCATTGATCGTCGTTGCACGAACATCCAGTGCACCGCGAAAGATAAAAGGGAAACCAAGGACATTGTTCACTTGATTGGGATGATCCGATCGTCCGGTAGCCATGATAATGTCCTGTCTCACCGAAGTTGCATCTTTGTAGGAAATCTCGGGTTCGGGATTTGCCAATGCAAACACGATAGGGTCTTTAGCCATTACGGAGATCATATCCTTGGTAACAAGACCACCTCTTGATAACCCAAGGAAAACATCCGCCTTTTTGAATGCCTCGGAAAATTCGACCGGTTTTTTATGTCCTGCAAAAATCTCTTTCATCTCATCGAGGTCATCACGTCCTTGCCAGATCAAACCTTTCGAATCAAACATGAAAATATTTTCCAGTTTGGCCCCAAGCGCATTGTACAATTTCGCACATGATAGGGCAGACGCACCGGCACCTGAAACAACAATTTTGACCTTATCGATCTTTTTCTTTGCAAGTTCAAGGGCATTCAACAGTGCAGCAGAAGAAATGATTGCTGTACCATGCTGATCGTCGTGCATAATAGGAATATCTAATTCCTCTTTGAGCCTGCGTTCAATTTCAAATGCTTCAGGAGCCTTGATGTCTTCCAGATTGATGCCGCCAAAGGTTGGGGCAATTGCTTTAACTGTCTGAATGAATTGTTCCGGATCCTTTGCATCAACTTCGATGTCAAATACATCGATATCCGCAAATATTTTGAATAGCAAGCCTTTGCCTTCCATGACAGGCTTAGAAGCCAATGGGCCTATATCACCTAAACCAAGCACTGCAGTCCCGTTAGAGATCACGGCAACAAGATTTGCCTTGCTGGTGTACTTATAGGCATCTTCTGGATTTTCTGCGATCCTAAGACACGGTTCTGCCACCCCCGGCGAATAGGCCAAAGAAAGATCTCTTTGCGAGGAATAGGGTTTAGTCGGAACTACTTCAATCTTACCGGGTTTACCGGAAGAATGGTAATCCAACGCATCTTGTTTTCTGATTTTAGCCATCTGCTTTACTGAAACCGCCAAATTTAGTAAAATGTATGCTAAAAGGGGCACAAATCAACATAAAAACAAAAGGCCCCGAACTGTTCGGAGCCTTTGTATGAAGTTGTAAAAAAATCTTACTTGATCACTACGTGCGCTGAAGTACTCACGCCCAAAGAAGTCACTTTTAAAAGGTAGCTTCCTTTAGCCAGATCAGATACTGGGATTGTAATGTTTTGACTTCCTGTCAATCCTGAAAGCTCTTGATTCATCACCACGCGTCCTTGAATATCTGTCAATTCAACTGTATAAATAGAATTAACAGCTTCAAAATTCACATTCAAGACATCTGAAGCAGGATTCGGGAACACATTAAATGTCGTAGCACCAAGTTCTTGCATACCTGCAACCGCTTCCAACTGGAATTTATCATTATCATCTGCTCCTGTAAAGTCAGTTACCCCACCAATCGCTGATCCATTAACAAAAACCTGAACCGATCCATTTCCATAAGATCCATCGAATCCATCGCCATAGGAATCCAACACCTCCAGTGTGTAACAATCATCAGGTAAAACAATATTAACGTCAGGCTGAGGGTAATTACCATTGGATGCTGCATCAGTATAGGCAGGAGAACTGTATGCTACTGCGCCTGAACTTTTTCTTATTTTCCAGGATGTTTCTGAACCCCATCTATCCAATGTAACCTTCACTGTTATGTTATTACTTGCAGCTGTTGATGCCTTTCCGATTGTTTTCGAAATCGTATTATTCGAAGCGTTTGCATCCGTGTTAGTTATTGTTAAAGTTACCAAGTCACCTGTTGTAACAGGCTGATATTGACCGATTGTTACATCTGCCGCATCATAAGTACCAAGGTTTCCAGACCAGTTGTAAGTAGCGACTGTAGAACCACCTACCGTTGCGGTGATAGTCGCACTCGTCAATGCAGCCGTTCCATTATTTTGAAGTTTTACAACAAGATCAACCGGAGCACAAGCTTTTGTTTCACCCATGTAAGATAACAATGCTGCATCACTTGGAGCAGAAGCTACTGGTGGACAAGTACCGATGTAGCTGTTCAACAAAGAAAGTGTTCCAATACTTCCCGCTACATCTGCTTTAATAATTGTTCTGTTTGGACAGATAACGTACATGACAGGGAAATAGGGAATTACCATCCCTGAATTTTCAAAGGAAGCTGCACTGGTCAAGTCAATGATCGGCATTGTTTCACCAGTAACCCAGTCACCTTGTGTGTTAGTTCCAGTTCCGTGTAAGTCAGCACTGTTGGTAGAAGGATCTCCCTCAATAAAAAACGCCATGGCATCATTGGCTCCGGAAGGACCATGAGCGGTGTAAAAATCACTAAGAGCTCCTGTACCATGGTAGCTCCAACATGGACCACACCACGTTGCTGAAACATCAATAACGACCATCTTTCCTGCATCTGTGTAGTCATACAGGTTGTGCACCGTACCGTTGATGTCGGTAAGTGTAAAGTTCTCAACATAAGTACCTACGGGAGTTTGAGCGGAAACAGCTAAAGTAGCCGAACAAAACAAAGCACTGAATAAATGTTTTTTCATGATTTTAAAAGTTTAAGTTCTTTATTAAGATTTCTGTAAAAGTAAGGTGTTTGAAAAGTAGTTAGAAATCATTTGGAAATTTATTATTGGACTCCTAAATCGTTAAATTAGGGGGATGAAAAAAAATCTAATCATTTTCTCCGGTGCTGGCATGAGCGCGGAGAGTGGTATCCAAACCTTTAGAGATGGAAACGGTTTGTGGGAAAAATACAACATTGAAGAGGTAGCTACGCCCGAAGCGTGGAAACGTAATCCTGCTCTGGTTCAAGACTTTTATAATCAACGCAGGAAACAAATTTTACAAAGTGAACCGAACGAAGCGCATATGCTCATCAAGGCATTGGAAAAAGACTTTGATGTCAGCGTGATTACACAAAATATTGATGATCTCCATGAACGAGCAGGGACAAACAAGGTATTACATCTTCACGGGAACATCACACAATCCAAAAGTTCAGGTCCAAATCAGGAGAAAACATACTACCCTATTGATGGATGGGAATTGAAACTGACGGACCTCTGTCCAGAAGGTTTTTCTCTCCGACCTCATGTCGTGTGGTTTGGAGAAGCCGTTCCAATGTACGATAAAGCTGTTGAATTGATTCAAATAGCAGATATTCTTATCGTGATAGGAACATCCTTGCAAGTATATCCGGCAGCAGGTATCATTCATTATGTGCCTGATGGTTGTCAAAAGTTCATTATTGATCCAGGCGTGCATCAACTTTCCTTACCGGCAGGATATCAGGCAATAGGATGTACAGCAAGCGAAGGGCTAAAAATTATCCAGGAAAAACTTCAGGCTAACTGATTATTTTTTCTTCAGCTGTTCTTTCACGAACAATTCGATAGCACCGGTCATGGAAGGTGCGTTCGGCTGTGGAGCATGCACGTCTAAGCGGAGATTGTGCTTAACAACCGCGTTGGCAGTCGTTGGACCAAAAGCTGCAATCTTCGTTTCGTTCTGCTTGAAGTCCGGGAAATTTTTCAATAATGATTCTATTCCTCCTGGGCTAAAGAATACAAGCATATCGTAATAAACATTCTCCAGATCAGAAAGATCAGAGGCTACTGTTTTATATAGAATTGCTTTTGTAAAATTAATTTTCTGCTCTTCTAATGTGATTGGAATTTTATCCCTTAAAATATCCGTACAAGGCAACAAATATTTCTCCCCCTTGTGTTTTTTCATCACATCAACGAGCTCTTCAATCGTTTGCTTTCCAAAAAAGATCTTGCGCTTTCTGTAGGTAACATACTTCTGAAGAGATTTAGCAACCACTTCAGAGATGCAGAAATACTTCATGGTATCCGGAACCTCAAACCTCACTTCTTCGGCTATGCGAAAGAAATGATCTACGGCATTTTTCGACGTAAGTATAATCGCAGTATGCTCAGAAATATTGACCTTTTGCTGACGGAATTCCTGTGCAGTAACACCCTCAACATGTATAAATGGTCGAAAATCGATCTTTAACTTGTATTTATCAGCCAAATCGTAGTACGGTGATTTCTCTCCTTCTGGTTTAGGCTGCGATACCAATATTGTTTTGATAGCCAACTTGACAACAATTTAATTTACACACCAAAATCACTTCAAGAAATTCTTCAGCACATAAGCCGACACTATGAATAGGGGTAGAATTTCGAGGGTGCAAAGATAAAGAATTAAATAATACCAACTTATTCCTGCCGTTAAAACAGAAAGCGAACTTTTCAACAAGCGGCTGATCTGTTTCAAGCCTACAATTGCCAGAAAAAGGCTTAAAAAAAGTTTGTCTGCGCCGGGATTCATAATCCAAAATAGCGCAATCAGTGTGAAGAGCACTCCTGCAAATTGACTTATTGTTAATGTATTCAACGAAACAATAGTTAACTTTTTTGTTTCTCCGCTTAAAAGTCCAACGAGTAACACGCCAAAGCTTTCGACAAGAAACAGTAACACGGGTATTCCGAAGGATAACCACATCGAAACAGCATCATCAAAAAGCAGGATTCGGTGAAAAAATATGAAGTTACATAAGGAGAAGCTGATAAAGAAATTACTGATTAAAACAATCGAGCTGAAAGAGCCAATACGCATGTTCTCCTTTAGTTGCACCTCCAGAGACTCTGAATCTCTGAAAAAGATCTCAACGACTGTACCGAGTGATCTTGAATTCATATTTCGCGACAACGAAATCAATAAAAAGGATAAGGACAGAATTGCAATCAGGAACATGGTATATGTTTCCTCCCTCGGCGTAAGCACGTCAGGCACTGATCTCATCAGTTGTTCGTCTTGAAAAAATGTGGTCAGCGCAATCAAGTCTTGTTAATTTCTTATCAAATTCAACCCGCATCCGTTAAGTATTCGTCTGTTTGAGTCAAATATGCTACCTTTGCTGCAAATTTAGGAAAATGAGAACGGATTTATACGTACACCCTGATTATTATAACCTCGACGACCTTTTGAGTGAGGAGCACAAATTGGTTCGAGATGCGGCCAGAGCGTGGGTTAAGAAAGAAGTTTCGCCCATTATTGACGAACATTATGAAAAAGCAACTTTCCCGAATCACCTACTTGCAGGACTCGGAGAAATAGGCGCCTTTGGGCCATATATTCCTGAGGAATACGGCGGTCCGGGACTTGATCAAATTTCGTACGGTCTGATCATGCAAGAATTGGAGCGTTGTGACTCAGGATTGAGATCGACTGCTTCAGTGCAATCGTCATTGGTGATGTATCCGATCTGGAAATACGGAACAGAGGAGCAAAAACAAAAATACCTTCCAAAACTTGCTTCCGGCGAAATGATGGGTTGTTTTGGTTTGACCGAACCTGATCATGGCTCTAACCCAGGTGGTATGATCACGAATTTCAAGGATGCAGGTGACCATGTCATTCTGAATGGAGCAAAAATGTGGATTTCAAACGCGCCATTCGCAGATATCGCTGTTGTTTGGGCGAAAGACGAGACTGGTCGTATTCACGGTATAGTCGTCGAAAGAGGAATGGAAGGATTCTCTACGCCTGAGATGCACGGAAAACTTTCATTGAGAGCCTCCGCAACAGGTGAGTTGATTTTCGTTGATGTAAAAGTTCCTAAAGCAAATATTCTTCCTGGAAGAACAGGACTTGGCGCACCATTAAGCTGTTTGGATTCAGCTCGTTTTGGTATTGCATGGGGTGCTTTGGGTGCTGCAATGGATTGTTACGATCAGGCGCTTCGTTATTCAAAAGAAAGAACACAGTTCGGCGTTCCGATCGGAGCGTTTCAATTGATTCAAAAGAAACTAGCTGAAATGATCACTGAGATCACGAAAGCCCAATTATTGACGTTCCGTTTAGGTCAACTGCGAAATGAAGGAAAAGCAACTTCAGCTCAAATCTCTATGGCGAAACGCAATAATGTTGAAATCGCATTGAACATCGCACGTGAAGCTCGTCAGATCCATGGCGGAATGGGGATTACCAGTGAATACTCCATCATGCGTCACATGGCGAATCTGGAATCTGTTGTCACTTATGAAGGGACCCACGACATTCACTTGCTGATTACAGGTATGGATGTAACAGGCATCCCGGCTTTTACAAGAGAAATGCCCGACCTGAAATAGTCGTTAAAAATTCTGATGAAAGCAGCTCCAAGGGGCTGCTTTTTTGTTGAGCGGAATGTTATCTTTGTTCTATGAGCATGGCTTTTCGACTACTTCTTCTTGCGCTTATTATCTCATGTAAATCTCTCCATTTACTCGGTCAGAGCGACCGCGAACGTCAAGAACTTGCTTCATTAAAACTTTCCATCAGACAAAGTACTTACTACGACTCTGCCACTGTTTTTAAAAAAGGTGAAAAGGCGATAGCCATCGCCCGTAAACTTAAATCTGCTTCCGAAGAGGCCATCATTCTTCAGTATTATGGTAATTTCTATTACTTCTCTGCGCAACCAGATTTGGCTAAGAAATTCTATCATAAATCCATAGCAAAAGCAAAGGAGGCCGGGAATGGCCCTCTGGTAAATCTGAATCAGATACGAATTGCTTTTGTGCTTGCGGAGGAAGATGCTTTTTTAGCTGAAAAAAAATTCAAACAGTTACTTAAAACGGCTCTTTCGAAAGGTTTCAGGGAAAATGCTGTAGAGATCTACAATGGATTAGGAAACATTTATGATGTCAGGCAACTTAAAGATGAATCTTTGGGCTATTATCTCAAAGGATTGAAATTAGCTGAAGAGACCGGTGATAAGTACAGGCAGGCTATGATTCTCAATAATATCGGGCTGATCAAATTTTCGGGCGGCCAGGTCAAAGAAGCCGAAGCCGATTTCATTAAAGGTCTTCAAATCATTAAAGGAATGGATGAAGGAAGACTGCGATTGAATCTTAACAACAACCTGGGTCTGATCAGTAAAGAGACAGGAAAACTTAAAGCATCTGTCACTTATTACCAAAACACTTTAAAAGAGGCTAAAAAGCTGGGCTTTCCGACAGGTATCGGGGTTGCCTATTTGAATCTTGCAGATTCTTACCTGAGCCGCAAAAATTTCAGATTGGCCAAAGCAATGTCAGATACCGCTATAGCTTATCTTGAAAAGAACCATCAATGGAACTTTTTAGCAACGGCTTATGGCTTAAACGCATCCGTACTAAGACAATCAGGTGATCTGCAAGAAGCAAGGTCTATTCTTGTAAAAGTGAAAACACTGAATCAGTTTTATCCGTATCCGGACAATATTTTGTATTATCTCAAGGAATTAAGTGATATCGAAGAGGCGGGCGGAAACATGAAAGAGGCACTTCGACTAACGAAAGCTTACCACCAATTTCAGGACAGCATTACCGATCTGGCGAATAAAGACAAATTGTTGCAAATGCAAATTCTTTATGGCAAGGACAAGATTGAAAATGACCTTGAAACAGAAAAGAGCACGAACAATCTGCTCAGAAAAGAAAACGAACTGGAGAAAACAAAAATCCAATCGGTGATCTTTATATCTATTTTATGCTCGCTATTAACCTTGGTGCTCGTGTTTAGTTGGATTTCCTTGCAACGAAGACGCCACCAGAAACAGTTTACCCAAGACTTGATCACACAAGTGGATGAAGAACGCTCACGCATCTCTAAAGACTTACATGATGACCTTGGTCAGTCCTTATCCATGATCAAATCAAGATTGTCCCTGCATATATCAGGAAAAACAAGCGATTTAACAGGATTAAATGAGGCGATAGGAGCTGTTATTGAAAAAACTCGGAATATTTCTCATGAGTTGCATCCTTCCATGATTACAAAACTTGGTTTGGAGCGCTCATTGGTTTCACTGATCGAGCAGACACAAGAGCACACCGATCTATTTTGTTCATTGGACGCAGAAACCAATTTGGAAAGTCTAACGCAGGACATTCAGACACAACTTTATCGCATTTTACAGGAGTGTATCAACAATACCATCAAACATGCGGGTGCTTCTGCATTAAAAATCAGTTTTCATGATGCCACAGATGGACTTGAAGTTGTGTATCAAGACAATGGAAAAGGGATGGGTGAACAGCAAAAATCAAGCCTCGGCATTGGTCTGCTTACCATCAAAGAACGCATTGACAAAATTGGAGGTAGGGTAACTTTTGTGAATGGTACTGAGAAAGGATTTAAAATGAATGTATTTTTACCCAAACCGATGAGACCATGAGAATTGCCATTGCAGATGATCACCCTATTTTTCGAAGCGGACTAAGGTTTCTTCTTGAAGCGTCCTTTCCTGATCTTAAGATCACAGAGTTCGAGAATGGCTCTTCGGTTCTTGCTCACTGTAAAGACCAGGTTCCTGATATCGTGATCCTGGATATCGATATGCCTGCACCGAATGGCTTGGAAGTGTGTTCAGATCTTAGAAAATCCGGAGCAGAAACGAAGATCATTATACTTACCATGTACAATGATTCAGAAATGCAAAAACTTGCGTTTTATAATGGCGCAGATGGCTATGTTGTCAAGGATAACACATCAGAGGAATTAGTCGATTGCATCAATACCATTCTCAGTGGCAAGTCATATCTCGCGAAAAGTATTCGGGAAAGTGAGCCCTACTTTGATTCTTCAGACAACATCGCGGAGTTGTTAGGAACGCTTACACGAACAGAACTAAAAACATTGAAATTGGTTAGTCAGAAGTTACCCTCTAAAGAAATTGCCGACCTGATGTTTGTATCCGTAAAATCAGTAGAAAACTATCGCTCAAGGATTTGTAAGAAGCTAAACCTCGATGCACGTAACAACAGCTTGTTGCTTTGGGTACTTGATCATAAGTCTATAATTGATGGTATAAAATAGGCCAAACTGAGGGGCTGCCCCCTCAAAATAAAATTCTTACATTGACCTAATTTTGTGACTCAAAACCGCTCACTATGAAAGTGTCTTTACTATTGCTGTCGACATTACTTATTTCTGTCTCGTCGATTTATTCTCAAACGACCACTGCATTCAGGGTAAATTACAATCAGGCTTTGTTTGATCTTCCCGCAAATGCTGTTGAAAGCTTGACCTCCGACCGCTATGTTTTTGCAGGTACGAACTTAACTTTTTTACCCATCTACGGCACTATAACAGAAGTAGATAATACAGGTGCACTCGTTTGGTCAAAGCGCTATTATGACGGATCACTAGGGTTTCAGATCAATGACATTAAGAAAGATGCCACGCTCAATGAATATTACCTCTGTGGAGGGAGTGAGTCTAATGCAGCAGTGTTTCTGCGTGTGGACGCATCCGGGAATCTGGTGGTTTCAAAAAAGTTTTCTATTTCAGAAGCTGACGGTGCTTATCTGAATCGTGTACAGAAGACCAGCGATGGTGGTTATATTGCTGTGGGTTATGTCACTGGCTATGATCCGGATGGAGCCGGATCAGAAATCGATTTCGCGCCCATTACCTATACTGATGCCAATGGCGACTCGCAAACAGACCAGATCGCTTCACCCTTGATCGTCAAGTTTGATGCCAGTGGCACCCACCAGTGGCATCGTGTTTTCAGATATTACACTGCCGCAACACTGAATCCTGCTACTGAACGAATCTATAATGATGCCTCCTTCAATGATATTATTGAAACAACAGACGGTTATATAGCCGTTGGACAATATGATGTCAATCATCATCGATCAGCAACAAATTCTGACGGAGACGATGCAACTCCTACTGATGCGTTGATCCTGAAAACAGACCTCTCGGGAAACATCACCTACCATAAACAATATGATGCGGTGAGCTCAAATACCTCTCAAACAAGCAAAAGCTTGTCGGCAATTAATAAGACTAGTACTGGAACACCTATTGCTGCGGGTAGTGATAATGGTAAAGAATGGATCATCAAATTTGCTGCAACTGGCGGTTGGACGGCTACATACAGTCGACTTTGGACTTACTCCTCCTCATTTTTTGGAACACCTGATCCTGTTGACATATCTCAAATTTATGAAGTATCGGGAAGCACAGATCTTGTCACCATGTCCATGTACATTAAACCACTATCCTTTGTGTTTTCTGACGCCATGCATCGCATGTCATCCAATGCACAAACTAACGTTTGGGGAAAATATTATACCTTCAGTTTAGCCACTTTATTACCCAGAGGTAGCCAGACTTCGGACGGAGGTTATCTTATGGCTTCTATGACTACGGGAACAGGAGATTATGACTATCATGTTATAAAAACAGACCCTACCGGAACTACGCCTTCAGGATGCGCTCAAACCACTTTTACACCAACGGCATCTGCCGGTTCAACAACCGTGGCTGATCCCTTTTACAACAGCTGGTCAGGTACTGTTGGGTCCCAATCGCTCACGGTAACCGTGGCAGCTATCACGCCTACATCAAGCATTCAATGTTCTTTTACCCCATGTACAACTCCTGCAACACCAACCGCCGCTGTAGCTTCACAGCCGGATTGTGCGACATCAACGGGTAGTATAACATTAACCGGACTTCCGACAACAGGCACTTGGACTGTAACAGGTTCGCCAAGTGGTTCTGCTACCGGTAATACATCCTCTACAACCATTTCAGGATTAGCTGCTGGAAGCTACACGTTTACAGTGACTTTGAGCGGTTGTACCTCTGCAGCTTCAAGTGCGGTTACCATCAATGCCGCGCCGACTGTTCCTACTGCCCCTGTGATCGGAACAATAACACAACCAACCTGCTCCGTAGGAACAGGCAGTGTTCAATTAACCGGTCTACCATCAACAGGTACATGGACTGTTACCGGAACGCCAAGCGGAACCGCCAGTGGCAGCGGAACCGCAACCGTTCTTTCAGGTCTGAATTCCGGGACATATACATTTATTGTAAATGATGGGACTTGTAGCTCAACCTCATCACTGAATGCTGTGATCAATGCGCCGCCAAGCACACCTACTTCGCCAGTAGTTGGCTCTGTCACACAACCTACTTGTTCTGTACCTACCGGAAGTGTTGACTTAAGCGGTCTTCCTTCCTCAGGCTCATGGACAGTTACTGCATCGCCTGGAGGTTCAACAATATCAGGAACTGGAACTGCAGTAACATTTAGCGGACTTTCACCCAATACGTATACGTTTACGGTGACAAATGCTTCGGGTTGTACTTCTGTAGCTTCGGCCACCAGCGCAACCATCAATGCTGCACCATCTACACCATCAGCACCTGTCATCGGGACAATTACACAACCATCTTGTGGTTCTTCAACAGGAAGTGTTGATTTAAGTGGCTTGCCATCTTCAGGCAGCTGGACCATCACTACTTCACCGGGTGGCGCAACTTTAACTGGTTCTGGAACTTCGTCAACGTTTAGTGCCTTAAGTCCTAATTCCTACACCTTCACGGTGACGGATAACATTGGCTGTGTTTCTGCCGCTTCATTGAATGCAACAATTAACGCTGCACCATCTGTTCCTACAGCTCCTGTTGTTGGCATTGTGACAGATCCAACATGTTCTACTCCTACGGGTAGTGTTGATTTAAGCGGCCTGCCATCAACTGGAACATGGACTGTTACTGCTTCACCGGGTGGAGCCACAACAACCGGAACCGGGGTGACCACGACATTCTCCGGATTAGCTGCCGGAACGTATTCTTTTACAGTGGTGAACAGCGATGGATGTACTTCTTCAGCATCGTCAACCAATGCAACCATTACCGCTGCGCCTTCAACACCTACAACACCAGTAACAGGTACAGTGACTCAACCGAGCTGTTCAGATCCAAACGGAAGCATTCAACTCACGGGCTTACCCGCATCTGGAACTTGGACGGTGACAGAATCTCCGGGGGGAGCAACATACAACGGATCAGGAACGACAACAGTAATTACCATTACTTCAGCGGGCACCTATACGTATTTCGTGACTAATGACGCAGGATGTAATTCGACAGCATCTTCGCCTGGAGTAACTATAAATGCTGCACCATCTGTACCTACAGCACCGATTGTAGGTACTGTGACAGATCCAAACTGTTCAACGCCTACCGGAAGTGTTGATTTAAGTGGTCTACCATCAACTGGAACATGGACTGTTACTGCTTCACCGGGTGGGGCCACAACAACCGGAACGGGGACGACCACGACATTCTCCGGATTAACTGCCGGAACGTATTCTTTTACAGTGGTGAACAGCGATGGATGTACTTCATCAGCTTCATCAACCAACGCAACCATTACCGCTGTGCCTTCAACACCTACAACACCAGTAACAGGTACAGTGACTCAACCGAGCTGTTCAGATCCAAACGGAAGCATTCAACTCACGGGCTTACCCGCTTCTGGAACTTG
>Ga0172367_10002876_pt1 | contig 23076 bp, 25 predicted proteins | sample Lak10m_FD_114542 | JGI IMG/M metagenome (GOLD analysis project Ga0172367, IMG submission 114542) | Freshwater microbial communities from Kabuno Bay, South-Kivu, Congo - kab_022012_10m | ecosystem: Environmental > Aquatic > Freshwater > Lake | place: Democratic Republic of the Congo: South-Kivu... | reverse complement strand
GCAGGAGCAAAAGAAAGGCTGGTCAGATAAGGATACGGTCGAATAGGGGGGATCTATGGCAGGATATAAAGAATTGATCGCAAATCTTTCAGATCGATTAGGAGAAGATCTATTTCCTGATATTCACGGCGTTGTCACCCTTATTGTAGAAAAGCGGGTGAAATTTCACATAGAATCTGACTCTGTAGAAGAATTTATGATTCTTGGTGCCACAATTTCAGAGCTTCCACCCGGAAAATTCAGAGAAAATATTTTGAAAGATGCACTAAAAGCAAACTCTAGAATCAATGTAAATCCTGGTGTTTTATCCTATGCAGGGAGAGAAAACCTACTTGTTATTCATACTAAACTATTTATTCAAGGGACATCTGTAGATGAAATGATACTAAGGATCAAACAGTTAACAAGCAGAGCTAAAAAATGGATGGGTGCAATTAATGAAGGGCGCTCTTGCCCTGATGATGAACTCCCTAAAAAAAGTGGTCTATCTGGTAAAGGGATGTTTGGCTTTTAATGAAAACTATAGAGGAAAGAATAAAGGCAAGTCATGTAAGAAGAGCTTGGGAAAAAATAGGAATACGACACCATCATGGAATCAATGTTGCCCTATTTTCGATTCATAGTAAGCAAAGCTGTGGTATTGGTGAATTTTTAGATCTAAAGCTCCTTATCGATTTTTGCTCCTTAGTTTCTTTTGGTGTGATTCAACTTTTACCCTTAAACGACTCAGGTTTTGAAACAAGTCCCTATAACGCTGTATCCTCTCAGGCATTAAATCCTATCTATCTTTCTCTTTATGATCTTCCTTTTGTACAAAATGATAGAGAGTTGAAGGAAAAGCTCAGTGAATTTAAACCACCTCAGAAAAAAATTAACTATCTTGCAACCCTAAGTGCCAAACTTGGTTTTTTAACTACTTATTATAAAAAGTACTTTGATCATTTTGAAAAAACCAACCCCTATCTTTTGTTTCTAGAGCAACATCCTTGGGTGTATGATTATGGATTATTTAAAACCTTAAAAGATCAGTATCATCATAAAGGGTGGTTTTCATGGGAAAAAAACCATCAAGATATGACTCACACCTATAAAAAGCAGCTGTTTCATGAACGATCATTTGACATTAATTTTTATATTTTCTTACAATTTCTTTCATTTACTCAACTTGAAGAGGTAAAACGATATGCCGGTCATAAAGGGATACTTTTACAAGGAGATATCCCCATTCTTATCAGCCCAGAAAGTTTAGATGTTTGGAGTGGGAGAGAAAATTTTAACCTTGACTATTGCGCTGGATCCCCCCCTGATATATTCACTCCAAAAGGGCAAAATTGGGGCTTTCCGATCTATAACTGGAGCCATATGGAAGAAACTCACTACAGCTTTTGGCAAGATCGGTTAAAAACTGCTTCTTTGTTCTATCATATGTTTCGTATCGATCATATCATCGGACTCTACCGTATTTATGCTATCCCAAGGAAGAGTCGAAATAATAAAGGATCCTTTATTCCAAATAGCCCTCCCCTTGCCCTTATGCAAGGGGAACGAATTTTAGAAAAACTTACCTCTTACACCTCAATGCTTCCCATTGGTGAAGATCTTGGAGTTGATATCGAATATATCAGAAAGTCCCTGTCAAACCAAGCCATCCCAGGAATTATCATCCCAAGATGGGAAAGGGATCATTTTGGTGATCACTCCTTCACCCCTTATAGTGAATACAACCCATTTAGTCTCACAACTGTATCTACGCACGATAGTGAAACTCTTTCTCAGTGGTGGAAAAATAATACAGAGGAGGTGCGCCATTTTTGTGAAGGTCATGGTCTGATCTATCAAGAAGAGCTTACACATAAGCTACGTTATCAGATGCTCAAAGATAGTCATATGTCAGCCTCTTTATTTCATATCAATTTACTTTCTGAGTATCTTGCTCTTTTTGATGATTTAGTATGGAAAGATCCAAAAGATGAACGAATCAATCAACCAGGTACTGTTTTGCCTACCAACTGGTGCTATCGAATGAAACCATCGTTGGAAACTCTTTTAGACCATAGCTCTTTAAAACTGCAGATGATTAGTCTATTGAAAAATGAAAAGGGAGCTTTTTTGGAAAAATAGAGGTTCTTTTCTCTATATGGATAGGATCATCATATTCAAACTTACGTACCACTACAATCAGCTCTTTACCTTGATAACATCGCTTATATCCTAAACAATCCTCACTTGTTTCAAACGGCTCATAACTTCCATGCAAAATAAGATCTCTATGCTCTTTTCTAAAGTGTAATCCCTTAGTGAGTATATTCATTTTTAAAGAAGAGCCATCCTTCAAACACTTTTTACGTAAAGCAAAATCAACAGGGCGACGATTATCTGGGTCGACAAGATTGGCATTGATAAGCTCCTCGCCTTGATAAATATCCATCACTCCAAATAGGCCCATTTGTAAAACAAGGGAGGCTAAGCTTTTTTTTTCCGCCGCCTTTTCTACCCACTTTCTAAAAGGGGCTAATTTTTTCATAAGAATCTCATCATTTAGAACAGATTCAATCCAGCCAGTCATTTTTCTTTCAAAATCTTCATTTGGCTGAAGATGATCACTATAATACTTACCTTCACGAGCAGCTTTAATCATATAAGGGATCAATCGATGTTTTTCAGGCATAGCTACCCATGTTTGAAAGAAAAAATATCTCATCTTCTTGCTTTCAAACTCAGGAAGAAATGATAAATGCTTTGCAAACTCATCCACATGTTCAGCAAGGATATGAATTCTCATCCTTGCATCCAATGATCTTTTGGTATCATGGGTAGATAAGGTGTGCATTGTATTTGGAAAATGGGTAAATATATGCTTGACTTGCCGATGAAAAAAATCATTTGAAATCGAAAACAAGGTTAGATCACTTCCCACTTCATTTAAAGAAGTAAGCCTTACATAGCGATAGTTAAATGTATCTTCAACTCCTTTGGCAAACACGGCAGGAAGAATCTGTTGTAACTTTAACCACTCTTGCCGATGCTGTGGTTTTAGTAATTCTGTTTTAAAAAATGTTCCCTTTGTAAAGCTTGCTGCTCTTTCAATAGCTTTTTTATCCACCTCATCTACGTTTTCATCCACATAAGTTCTATAAATAGGAAAATGAGCTAAAAATAAAAGAAGTTCTTCTTTGTCCACGCCAAAGGCTTTTGAAAAGCGATTCATTTCACTAATTAAGTAGCGATTTACATAGGCAATTTTTATGTCAGCTAAATCTACCTCTTCTTCTTTCATCTTGTCATACAGCAAAGTGAGCTTATTTTCACCTCTACCATCAAGCATTACCTGATTAAGTAAGTTCAACACATCATAGCCTACAGTGCCATCGCAAATAAAGCCCTCATGTATCCCTTCATTAGTGGTAAGGATTTTCTCTAAAGTGACATATAAATATGGAAACTTTTTATGAATCTTTTCTAAAAACTGTTTAGGAAATTTTAACCCATCTATATGATCGACACGAAATCCCCCAATCCACCCCTTTTCTACATAGCTAAAAATCTTAGAAAAATAAAGTTCATAAAGGTCTTGATTTTCCATCTTTAACCCTACCATTTCACATATATCAAAAAAGCGGCGATAATTTATGCTTTCATGAATATTTTTCACGGTACCAGGTAAAACAACAGTTCCATTTCCTAATTTCCAGTCTATATCAAAAAATGAGGCATATTTTGATTGCTCATGATTCTTGATCACATCATCCCACCAAGGATTTTCCCTACTTGCCGCCATGTGATTTGGAACTATGTCCATCATATGTATCAGCCCATGAGTTTTACAGCTTTTGCAAAATTCCTCAAAAAGGGTTTCTCCACCGAGCTCTTTAGCAATATGGAGAGGTGATGTAATCATATAAGAATTATGAGAGTGTTGTACAATCTCAAAGTAAGGGCTTGTATAAATCATTTCCACTCCAAGTTCACCTAGATAAGGGAGCAAATCTATTGCTTCTTTGAAGCCAAAGGATTGAGATAACTGAAGTCTATAGGAAGAAATTGGAATTTTCTTTTTCATAACTCACCATTATAGTAATATTTTTTTATGAAGCGACTTTTTTTCCTTATTCTTTTTTCTATTTTTTCTCTTCATGCTAAAAATGAAGAGATCGAAGCGCTATATAGCTTACAAGATCCAAAGTGTCTATCCAAACTTTTTGCCTTTTATCATCTGCATAAAGATAATGAGTTTGGGAAAAAAGCCCTTTCAACTGCCTTTGCATTAATTGATAAGCATAGAGAAAAACCAATTCAACTCCAAAACATCCCCCTTTTCCACAGGATGAACTTAGACACCTTTTTAGCCACCCTTACTAAGCAGCCGGAGGAATCTTTACCAAAGCTTACAAAAGAGCAAATAGAGTTTATTAGTCATATTTCCGATCATTTACAACATCGCAAGTTAAAAGGTCATAGTGCAACATCTACAGAAGAGGTTTTGGCATTGCCTTCAGAAGAAGTAGATTTAGCACGTGCCATTTTTCTATCCCAGTATGGGAAAAACCAAATGGATGTGATTGAAAGTTATGAAGCAACTCTTGATCTATTTGCCCTTTCCATCCTCTCTCGTTTAGACAAAAATCCAACAGATGAGCAGATCATCGAAAAAATCTCCTATTTTATTTTCTACGAAATGCTCTTTAGATTCCCTCCCCATTCTTTATGGATAAAAGATGTAGATGAATACACCTATTTACCTTCGATTTTAGATAGCCATCATGGGGTTTGTTTGGGGGTCTCTATCCTTTATTTAACTATTGCACAAAGACTAGGCTTAGATCTTACTATCTGCACCCCCCCAGGTCACATCTATTTAAGCTATACTTCAAAAGATGGGGAAATATTAAATATTGAGACAACCGCTCGTGGTATCCATGTACCGACAGAACACTACTTAAGCATCCAGACAAAATCAATAGAACATAAGACGCTTAAACAAGTGGTCGGCTTGCACCATATAAACGGAGCTTCTGTCTATTGGCAGGGAAAAAACCATGATCGAGCCATCGAAGAATACCAAAAGGCATTAGCCTTTATCCCTGATGATCCCCTTACAGAGACCTTTCTTGGCTATAACTACTTGATGAAAGGGGATAAGAAAAAGGCAGATTTCTACTTAAAGAGGGTGAAAGGACAAAAAGTAGAAGGATCGATCCTTGCCAATACATTGATTGAAGATTACCTAAGCGGCAATGTCGATGAAAAGGGTTTAGAAGTGATCTATGATCAGGTGAATGAAACAAGGGAATCAATCTTTAGAAAACAACGTGAAATAGAAGCTGTATTAAAAACCTATCCAAAATTTCGTGATGGAATTTTTCACCTAGCCGTTACCTGGCTACAGCTTGGGAGAAAAAAAGAGGCCCTTGAAGTTTTAAACCGCTACCATGAAATTGACTCGGCAAATCCAATTGTGGAATATTACCTTACTCATCTAAACTTTGTTCGATTAAAACCTGCGATTGCTAAACGGCATTTTAATGGACTAAAATTCCTCCTTGAAAAAGAAAATCACAACCCTACTTGCCTTAAAGAACTAAGCTTAATGCTTAAAACCGCTTCCCTTTTAAATTAGCTATTTACAGTACTATTACATCTTGGTTTCACTATTTTTCTTCCCACCCTTAAAGAAGAGAAAAAATGATTTGCTGGCCGTAAAGGAGGCGCCCCTATCTGTTGCTCTATTTGAATCTCTCCATTTGGATTTTCAACTACAGGAGCATCAACTACAAGCCCCTCTCCAAGCGCCTCTTCATCCTCAGAAGAATCCGGACCCGATGACTCATCTGTTATAGTAAGCCCTATGTTTTCCTCATAAATTTGATAATCGGTATCTTGCTCAAACAACTCCTCTTCAAAAGAGTCATCCTCACTATCGCTTTCGTAAAAGCTACTTGGATAATAGTAATTATAACCTGTAATTTGTTCCATAATTATACCTATTTTTATTATTAATTATAGTTAAATTATAACATAATAATTATTTTTTTAATCCAATTATTTTTTAAAAGAGCTTACACGTTGACAATCAGTGACTTATGATAATTAGATCTTTTGAACACGTATGGTTTGTTTCGTACTCAAATTCCTCATCGAGTAAGGGTATTCATCAGTAGATAGCCCATCAAACTTTACTCGCACGTAAGAGGGAGAGAGCCATCCCCCAGAAAAGATGTAGTCAGTCGGCTGAACAATCCATCTTGAATTATCATCCAAGACCACAATTTTGCCCCCGGAAAGAATTTCTTTTATTGAAACACGCTTTTGGCTGTACTCTTCCTCTACTTTGTAGGCTGATTTTTGAGCAGGTGTTAAAGGATCATCGGATTCTGCAAAAAATCTATCTTCCCTTTCGATGGATTTTTCTGCAAGGGTTTGATCGCCTAAAAGCATTGATCCTAAAGTAAGAAAAGCAAAAAGAAACTTCATAATCGAACCATACTTAAAAAAAAGTTTAAAAACAACTTGATTTTTGAAAATATTCGTGTATGAAGGATTCAACAGCCTCTGTCATGAAAGATATGAGAGCAAATTCTTTAAAATACCTTAACAATGGGGGTTTCAATGAGCATTCTTAGTGAAAGACGCAGAACATGGAAACGAGCCCCGGTATCGATAGAAAAAAATCTTATCAAAGAAAATTTCTTCCAAAAAATTGAAAAAGCCACCTACGAAGAAAAGTCTGCTCTTTGTATAACCTACAAACATGGACTAAATTTACAACACCTAACTTTTTTAAAAAAAGCCACAAGATTTTTAGTAAATGCAGGTTTACCATTTTCTTATCTTGTCTCATTTGATCATACAAGGCAGGGATTTAGGGGTATTTGGACTTTTTGCGAAGGCAAAATTGTAAAGGAATGGGGTATTGAAGAATATAGAGCCTTTGGTGAATTTTTAGGTAAAATGCATACCCTATCTAAGGATTATAAGCCCTCTACGTTAGACAAGAAACCTCTAATTTTATCTCTAAGAGAGCAGTATGAAAATCTAAAAGAGTACCTCCCTGAATCCTTTGAACCATTGGAATCTATACTCTCGGTGGTTGAAAAAAAATGGCCTCTATTTTTACCTACAGGCCTTATCCATACAGATTTATTCCCAAATAACGTTTTATTTAAACAAAATAAAGTTTCAGGGATATTGCAAAATCATAATATGCAAATAGATCTTTTGATCTATGACCTGACAGCGGTAGTTAAATCGCTCTATTTTTCCTCTACATCAGAGATTGAGATCAAAGAAAAAGCCTTTTTTGATGCTTATGCTATTTTTTATAAAATGTCTGCTGAAGAGCTCATTGCATTACCTATTTTAACATCTGCAAAACTTATTCACACAGTAATTTCTTTAATTCAAAAGCACTTTACAGAATCTAATTATTCAAATACCCACCTAAATTCGGCTGCAATTGCTTTAGTTCATGCAGAAAAAGCTCTACATCTTTACCAATAAGGTGTATAATGCATTCATGAGATCTGTTTTAAAAATCACTATGGCACCCATATTGTCTCTTGTGACAATCATGTTAGGCATCAGCTATTTTAACACCTTTATCAGTTTGAAGATGACCAATGATGGGTTTAATTCCTTCATAACTGGGGCGTTATATTCTGCCTATTACACCGGCATGATGCTTGGGGCTATTTATTTAGAACGAATTATTCAAAAGAAGGGACATATTCGATCATTTTGTATCTTTGCCTCCATTGCTGGCTGCTGTATTGTGGTCCAAAGTTTTACAGAGCCTTCTTTTTTTTGGGTTGGGCTACGATTTATTTCAGGTGTTGCAGTATCGGGGATATTTATCGTTATTGAAAGCTGGCTATTGCTGCTTGCCTCTGCTAAAACCCAAGGGGTGATATTATCTGTGTATATGATTGCATTATATACAGCCATGTGTATTGGCCAATTTGGGATTATTACAGTTCCCTTAGATTCTATCATGCCCTATAACTTAGCTTTGATCTTTTGTATAGCATCTATTCTCCCTGTCTGTATGATGAAAGCTTCTGCCCCTACCCTTCCTCAATCTCATTACATCAATGTCTTTTATATTCTTAAAAAGATTCCACTGGGTTTTTTCGGAGTACTTACCTCTGGGCTTCTCATCAGCTCATTTTACGCTCTTGGACCAGTTTATGCCGAGGATTCTGGATTTTCCTTAAGTCAAATATCTATTATTATGGCTACAACCATATTTGGTGGTATGGCGCTTCAATGGCCAATTGGAAAACTGTCAGACCTCTTTGAAAGAAGACTCATCATACTTTTAGTAGCAACCTTCACCTCATTTATCTCTTTTGCTTTAGTGTTTAGTTCCTCATTTTCTTTCCCATTACTGTTAATCCTTCTTTTCATTTACGGAGGATTTGTGTTTACTCTTTACCCAATTACCATTACCTACTGCTGCGATTTCTTTTCCTCTTCTGGCATCACCTCAGTAATTGCTGCCGCATTATTGATTTTTGGTTTTGGATGTATCATCGGCCCGTTAATTACCCCCTTATTCTTTTTCCTCTTTGGCCCTGTCGGTCTTTTCTGGTATTCTTCAATAATTGCTGCTTTATTATCCCTGTTTACCTATTATCGAAAACATAAAATCCCAAATGAACAAAAAGAATCGAAAGAAACGTTTCACATACAACCTGGAAACACAGGTAAATACACCGACGGCCATTAATTAACCTCTTTTTTTCTTGTAAAAAGAATCTAAAAAGTGTAAAAAAAAAATTTTACACCCAAATTTATTTGGCACTATTTATGACTAACTATGATGCAATAATAATTGGCTCAGGACCTGCAGGGCAAAAAGCGGCTATTGCATCGGCAAAAATGGGCAAAAAAGTTGTGATTATAGAAAGTTGGGATATTGGTGGGTCATCATTACACACAGCAACTATCCCCTCAAAAACCCTTCGCGAAGCCATTTTAGAATTAACCAACTATCAAAATAAAGGGTTTTATACAAAAGATCATTCAGATTTACCCCGCAAAGAAATTTCGATTACAGATCTTAATCATCGGATCAATTGGGTGAAAGATCACCTAAAAACCACCCTTTTAGAATCACTGTCAAAAAATCATATTGATATTTTTCTTGGGCATGCGACCTTTAAAGATCCTCATCATATAGAAGTTTCATTGCACGATGGAACAAAAAAGATGCTTAAGGGAGAAAAGATCTTTCTTGCCACAGGATCTTCTCCCAAAAAACCCTCTGATATCAAATTTGATGGGGTTAAAATTCTTACCACCACAGATTTTTTATCTATTCATAAAATTCCAAAATCTTTGATTGTTCTGGGGGCTGGTGTTTCAGGTTGTGAATATGCCAGTATGATGTGTGTACTTGGGGTAAAGGTCACTTTAGTAGATAAAAAGAAAAGATTACTTTCCTTCTTAGATAAAGAAATTGGAGCTCTTCTACAAATTGCGCTTGAAGAAACCAATCTCGAATTTATAAGAGAAAAGGAATATAGCGCCATTAAGGCTGAAGACAATTGTGTAAATGTCACATTTTCAGATGGTACAAAAATATCGGCAGAGATGGTTCTTGTCACTGCGGGAAGATCTGCAAATATTTCTAATCTATCGATTGAAAAAGCCCATCTTTCATTAAATAAAAATGGATATATTGAAGTCTCAAAGAGCTTTCAGACAACTACTCCAAACATTTATGCCATCGGAGATATAATAGGGGGACCTACCTTGGCCTCTACAGGTTACATACAAGGGGTATATGCGGCAAATTGCGCTTTTTCAAACAATAGCTGTAAGAGCATGAGCCTTTACCCTTATGGTATTTATACCATCCCAGAAATTTCCTATATTGGAGAAACAGAAGAGAGTTTGCAGGAAAAAAACATCCCTTATGAGGTTGGTAGAGCCTATTTTTACGAAATTTCCAGATGTGTGATCACTGGAAATAAGACAGGATTGTGTAAATTATTGTTTGATCGAAAAAATTTTACCCTGCTTGGAGCCCATATAATTGGGCGTGGAGCAACAGAGGTAATCCATATTGCACAACTTGCGATTTCATTAAATGCCAAAATCCAGTATTTTGTAGATCATGTTTTTAACTTTCCGACATATGCGGAAATGTATGCTATTGCAGCGCGAAACGGGATCAATAAAGTGTTGCAAAAAGAAAAAGAACTAAACGAGGAAAATAAAGTATGACAATATACAACATATTTGATTATGCAGAAAGCACCAATGACTTCCATGAAGGGGAATCTTTTTCATCATCTATAAGAGAAAAAGGATCTCATAAGGACAACTATATCAAAGATCCGACCTCAAAAAAGGATGCCTTTTTATCCGCTTTTTTTGCCCGCCTTTTTTTCTTATGCCTTCTTTTTGCAGATCTTCTTTGGGGCATTGTTTCCCTTACTTTATTTTCTATAAAACTCATTGTAAATGTAATTACCCTATTTCGCTCAAAACGTCTTCTTACCTCTTTGAAAAAATCGATTCTTGCAGTTAAACGGTCTATTGTTTGTTTCATTGCTTTAACCATCGCGGTCATATCTCCTGCGTTAGGGATCATGTTCTCTTGCATGTACTTTTTGATGTATGATAAAACTGGGGTAGATGAAATCGTTCCTGCCTCACTAAAAGGGCACTTTAAAGAAATACTTCCACATTCTCCATTTTGTTAGTTGATATCTTTTTCCTTTTTAGGAAATAGGCCACTTAAAAGCTGTGTGGCATCTTCTGCTTTGAAGGCAAAAGCAAACGTAAAAAATGAGACACCAAAAATAAAGGTAAGGGTACAAAACCGTGTGAACTGCGAGCCAAAATCCCTCATGAGCTCAAGTGGAGGCTGATGTACTAAAAGTGAAATAGATGGGTCAGCAAATAGAAAATAGGCTAAAGCGGCAGTTACTGCCCCAGCTGATAATGAAGAAAGTGTTACAGTGATAAACGATTTTTTGATCTTATAAAAAACATCAATATTTAATCTTTTTAGCAAATACCAAAGATTTACATAGGCAGTGATACTTGTAGATAGCGCAATTGAAATTGGAGGAAGATGGAACAGGAAGATAAAGACCATATTTAACACAATATTTACCCCTACAGAGATCAAAGAGGCAATCATCGGAGTTCTGTAATCCCTTCTCGAATAGTAGGCGGGGGCAAGAAGTAAAATAAAGGCAACAGGGATAAGCCCTAACCCATAAGCCCAAAGACACTGAGTCGTACCATAGACAGCAGCGGTTGTAAATTGACCGCGTCCATATAAAAGATTAATAGAGGAAAGGCCAAGTACAAAAATCCCCACCATCCCAGGAAATAACAGGGCATAGGTACGTGTCATCCCATACATTAGCAAGGAGCGATATTCATCGAATTGATCATTTTTAATTGCCCGAGAAAGAGGTGGCATAAGCGCCGATGAAATAGCCAGCGCAAACAGTGAAATAGGGAGTTGTTGCACCCTATTTGCATAACTTAATAACGCAGGACCTGATTCGGAGATAAAACGGGCCATCAAAATATCAAAGGAACTATTAATTTGAACAGCTGCAACTCCAATTACGCCATAAAAAATAGGGGAAATAATCAGTCTTAGCTCTTTTCCAAAAATCAAAGGGGTAAACCACTCTTTGCCACTTATCAAGCCTTTGATGTATCGTTTCACCGCTGGGAACGTAACAATTAGTTGAAAGGCAAACGCAAGGACAATAGCCAAGGACAATCCTGCCATAGCGTTGATGGGAGTAAAATTACGAACTATCCAAATAGCAGCGATCCAAATAATATTAAAGGCCACAGGGGCAACTCCTGGAATAAAGAAGTTCTTTTCACATTGTAATAAAGCCATAGTAAGCCCAAAAAGACATATAAAAATAAGCCCTGGCGTTTGAATAATGAGTAAATAAAGAATATCAGAAATTGCTAAAGACAGTGTATGAGAAAAATACAATGGAATCATCAAGGTTTCTAACAAAACAACCAACACAAGAAGAATGATAGATAGCGACCAAAATATATCTCTAAAAAAATAGGCTCCCTCTTTTGGATCTTTTCGCCTCTTTGCTTCAAAAAATGGGATAAACCCATTAAGCAAAGCCCCCTCCCCAAATAATCTTCTCATCAAATTTGCAAGACGAAATGCAATTAAAAACGTCCCAACTGCAGGGGTTACTCCAAAGCAAAATGCCATCGATAAATCTCTTATAAGCCCTGTTAAGCGGCTCATAAATGTGCCTGTCAAAAAATGCATCGCGCTTTTTGCTACACTTTCTTTTGAGTCTGAAATTTCCATAAGGGTTATCATATACAAATATTTCCTCACTGTCTACCACTTTTGAAAATAAGAGTAATAAAAAATTTAATTACTGATTAATTATGAGAACTCTTTCAAAATTTTATAATCAGTGAAAAAAATCCTAGTTAATATAGGTTCTCCTTGTGTAAAAAGGGAAAGTAGTGTATTGTTATTCACAAAATTATAGGGAGTCAATAATGTCTAGAAAATGTGAAATTACAAGCAAGAGATTTGGGAAAGGAAGAGCATATAATACTCGTGGTATTGCTAAGTATAAAGGCGGAATTGGTCTAAACATTACAGGATCTTGCAAAAGACAACACAGAATTAATATCATGAAACAAAGAATTTGGTCTCATGAAGAACAAAGATTTATAACATTAAAAGTATCTGCTCATGGACTGCGCATCATCGACAAAGTGGGTATTGATCAAGTGTTACGCAGAATGCGTACAAAAGCAGCAAGAGCCGCAGCTGTTAAAGCTAGCAGCGCATCATAATTAAGAGTTTATCAAAGACCCTTATTCTATCGATTTTTCTTTGGTTAGGGCTTTTATCATATTATGTCTATCAATCAGTTCATATTGATGCCCCAAAAGATACCTGTCAAATAGTTTCTTATTTCGAAGAATCAGGTCAAGATCTAAAATATATCTATTGCTCGATTCTAAAAAAGGCCAAAAAAAGCATTTACCTCTCATCTTATGGTCTTTCAGATCCAGATATTAAGAATATTTTAGATGAAAAACGTTTGCAAGGTATCAAAATCACTGATCATAATTCTTCAAAAGAGAGGAAGAATCGGAAAAAAATTTGTGGTCTTTACCACAAAAAGATTTTAATTATTGATGAAAAAGAGCTCTATATGGGATCTGCCAATTGTACAAAAGCCTCTCTTTCGTTTCATGGTAATCAAATATTTGGATTTTGTGACAAACATCTTATCTCTGCAGTGTTATCGAATAAAAGTTTTGACAATGAAAATATTACCTTTTTCCTACTTCCCTCTGAAAAAAAGAAGGCCTTTGAAAGGCTATGTTCCCATATTGAGGGTGCAAAAGATCAAGTAATCATTTCGATGTATGCACTAACCCATAGTAAGATCATCGATGAAATAATTAAGGCTTATCAAAGAGGGGTAACTGTTGAAGTATTTTTAGACAAAGGGATGGTTAAGGGCTCATGCAAAAAGGGGTTGCTTACCCTAAAGAAGGCAAACATCCCACTATATATGAGAGCTAAAGGTGGTTTACATCATCATAAATGTGCTTTAATTGATAATACCTATATTTTCGGATCGCTTAATTGGTCAAGTGCTGGTTTTACAAAAAATGAAGAAACACTCCTTATTCTTTCCAATCTTTCTAAAAGCGTACTAAACTCAATTGAAACACATCTAAAAAACACTAAATATTATTCTAAAAAACTGATGTAAATTAATTGCGATTTTTGTACAGTAGAATGATGAACACATCTATGCTTTCTATCGCCTTTGCCTTATTTCTCTTAATGGATTCTGTGGGCAACATTCCCATCTATCTATCTATTTTAAAAAACATCGATGAAAAGAGAAAATTACGTATTATTCTACGTGAGATGGTTGCCTCTCTCATGATTATCCTTTTATTTGCCTTCTTTGGAAATGCCTTTTTTACTTTTCTAGGTATATCGACAAAATCTATGCATTTATGTGGTGGGGTAGTGTTATTTATCATTGGGCTTAACATGGTCTTTCCTAAAAAAGAAAACGACCAGTTTTTCTTTGAAGGAGAGCCATTAATCTTTCCTCTTGCCATACCTTTGATTGCAGGTCCTGCGATTTTAGCAACTGTCATGATCTACTCACATCAAAATATCTCCTATGCAACTCTTGTATCGGCAATTTTTATAAGCTGGCTTGCATCTACGATCATTTTATTACTTGCTGGAAAACTTTCTAAATGGATTGATAAACGAGGACTTTCTGCCATAGAACGTCTCATGGGCCTTATCTTAATCATGATTGCCATTGAAATGCTTCTTAAAGGTATAGCTATTGTTTATTAAAGTGTTTTTCTATGCACTGAATTTTTTCAAGTACTGTAACAATGTTAGATACTTGTATTGGAGATAACCCTAGATCTACCCTATCAAATCGATAGTTTCCAGCTTTAATTTCTTGTTGTAAATCTTTAGCATTAGGACACATAATCGAATATATATATTTTATAGAATCAAATAATTCTAAACCATCAAGATTTTTAAAAGCGTTAATAGAATTTACAAGAAATTTTCTTATTCCAACATCATTCATTGTATGATTTTTTGGCAACAAATCAAGTTGACTATTCAGCATACGGTATATAGATGCTACATTACTTCTTAGCATACACTTAGCTACCATATAGTCATCTAGTTGAGGCAATATGCATCTAACCTCTTGATAAGTAAATACCTTACATTCATGATACCAAAAGTTATAGTCCATCAATTATCTCAAATCATTGTTAAAATTTCACAGCCATCTTTAGTTACAAGAACAGTATGCTCCCATTGAGCAGAGGCTCTACCATCAATGGTTCTTGCTGTCCAATCATCTTCTTCATCTATGACAGCCTCTTTGAGACCCGCATTAATCATAGGTTCAATTGTAAAGATCATTCCCTCTTCCATAGGAATGCTCATTTTATTTCTATGATGATAAATTTGAGGCTCTTCATGAAAATAAAGACCTACCCCATGGGAGACAAACTGATAGACAACCGAGCAATTGGCCGCTTCAGCAACTTCTGAAATAGCATCACCTATTTTACAAAATAAAGCCCCTGGTTTAACAACATCAATGGCTGCATAAAGGCATTTTTTAGCCGTATCAGAAACTCGTTGTTTTTCCTCAGATATTTCCCCAATATGCACCATTTTACTGCAATCGCCATAATACCCATCCAAAATGGTGGTATTATCAATATTTACAATATCCCCATTTTGCAAAGCTCGATTATCTGGTATTCCGTGACAAATCACCTCATTAATAGAGGTACAAATTGCTTTTGGGTAAGGGGGATCTCCATATCCTAGAGGAGCTGGGATTGCATTTGCTTCTTTATGAAGCTTTCTTGCTAACGTATCTAGTTCTAGGGTGGTTACCCCTTCCTTTGCTGCTTTACATAGTGTATCTAATATTTGAGCAGAAAGTTTACAACTTCTTCGTATCCCTTCAATTTGCTCAGGAGTTTTTAGAATAATGTTATACCGCCTTTTATAAAAGGCGGCCTTTTCTTCAAAGGAAGAAAGGACAGCTTCTTCAGGATAGTGGCATTTTTTCCATTTTTTGCCACTTTTGCACCAACAAAGATCATTTCTTGAAATCATGAAAGAATTATAAGGGAACCATTTTATATCTTCAAGCCCTTTCCAAGATCAAGCATAGAAATTTTCCCCTTTTTCTCAGCAACTTTTTTCTCCTTCTTCTCCCCTTTCCAAACCTGCCATTTAAACGGCTTATCCTTATCCTGAAATTTTTCCTTTAATTCCAAAAGGATTGCATCTAGGTGAGTTTTATCACTACTAAAGACACTAAGCTCTTCAATGATTTTGTATATCTGATCTTTGTTATAGCCCTTTTCAGGAGATAGCGACTCTTTTTCCTCTCTTAGGCTGATAACCTCTTGCTCAAGAGCCTCAATTTTACTCAAAGAGTCTTCCTGCTGAAGTAATCTATTATGTTCTTGTAAAGCACTGATTTTAGAGATAAAGGTCTCTTTTTCCTCTTTCAATGCCTGGACATCTCTTTCAAGAAATCGTAGTTCATGCAACTGCTTTTCTAAGGAAAGATTTTGCCGCTTAATTTCTTCCTCATTACGCGTATCATTTTCATAGCGCAATTTATCAAGCAACTCATGTTTTTGTTTAGAAAGCATAGAAGCTTCTTTATGCGTTACTTCTACAAGCTTTTCTAATGCAGCAATTTGATTATTTTTTTCTTCCAGCAATTCTTTGGTTTTTATAAGGTCATCTTCTAAGCCACCTATTTCAAGGTTATGAGCATCTCGCAATGTCTCAAATCGATTTTTCCATAACCCCTTCTCTACTTCAGTATCTTTAGACTCTTTTTCTTCTTTGCGGTAAAAATCTAACACCTCAGTAGATAAAAAGTAACCAATTGTTAAGGTGATCATCATTGACAGACCCCACCCCCTTGACCAATAGGACTCTAAAGACCAAGTGGTGAAAAAGATGAGTGCATTAAAAACAAGAGAAGAGAGGTAAAAAAGAAAGGTAAACTTTTTTGTGCCTATTAAAAAAACAATAAAGGAAATACCCCCCATCGAAATAAGAATCGCCTCCTTTGGAGCCTTTAAAAAAAGTAGGGCAATTGATAGAAAAAGTAAATTACACACCGGAAATACTAGAAGTAATCGATATCGAGCTTTAACTGGAGCAAAAAATTGTTTCAATAGTGCTTCTTTCATAGAGATCCTACATTTAAAAAACTAAGAGATTCTCTCTAACTTACCACCCATTTTTGTTTTCTGCAAATACTTCTAGACCTTTTGTAATCATATGATATCCATCGACAAATTGTTTTTTGCTAAAATTCTCATTTGGAGAGTGTATACGATCCTCTGGAAGGCCTGTTCCAAGGAAAATACATTCCCCCCCTGTAGCTTTACTAAGTATTGCCGTTAACGGAATAGATCCTCCACTGTATGTAAATTTGCACATTTTACCGGTTACTTCCTCCATAATTTTTGCAAAAACCTGTGCAGAATAATCTGATGGTTTACTCCAACAGCTATTTCCCCCACTTTGGTCTTTAAACGATACCTTCATTCCCTTTGGTGCCTTTTTGAGCAAAAACGCCTTTACTTTTTTGACAATATCTTCAGGTTCTTGTCCCCCAACTAATCTACAGGTGATTTTTGCAGTAGCTGATGATGGAATAATAGTTTTAGAACCATCGCCTTGATAGCCCCCATAAATGCCATTAATCTCAAAGGTAGGTCGAATAGAAATACTTTCTTGTAGACAGTACCCTTGCTCTTTTCTAAAGCAAGTAGCAGTGGTTTCTTTTTCATACGTTGTTTGATCATTACCAAAATAAAGCTGCTTTTTATCCTGAGCAGAAAGTGGAATAATGGTCTCATAAAAGCCTTCAATTTGAATATGACCGTTTTCATCATACACAGAGCTGACCATCTCACATAACGCTTGGATAGGGTTATAGACAGCTCCCCCATAAGATCCAGAGTGCAAATCAAAGTCTGCATTGGAAACTGTTACCTCTAATGGAGCAAGCCCTCTGACGCCAAGACTTAATAATGGCTTTTCATAAGATTCAATACCCATATCTACCATCCAAATCGAATCTGCCTTTAGACGGTCTTTGTACTTATCGGCAAGAAGTGAGAATCCTGGACTTCCAATTTCCTCTCCACCTTCAATAAGCACTTTTATATTTACTTTTGGATCAAGATGTTTTGCATAAAATGCTTCAATGGCCACTAAAGAATAGAAATTTTGTCCTTTATTATCTTCGGCACCACGGGCATAAATTTTACCATCTCTTACTTCAGGGGCAAATGGAGGAGAGTCCCAAAGCTCTAGTGGATCTACTGGTTGAACATCATAATGACCATAAATAAGTATGGTAGGGAAAGAAGGGTCTATAAGCCTTTCTCCAAATAATACAGGTGCTTGAAGCTCTTGCCATCTTTCTACATGCATATTCAAACGCTTCAATCGATGTTCAATAAAATTTGCAGCCTTTAGCAAATCTATCTCACAGGTAGGATCAGCAGATATACTAGGTATTGATAAATAGGTAAAAAAATCTTCCCAAATACGAGCTTCATGTTTTTCAAACCAATTTTTATAAAACATCTATTCCCTCTCCATTATTTTTAGTGCGGTTTCAAGCATATAGGAGGCTAAATATTTATCCCCCTCATATTTCATCTCGACATCCATTTTACCATTTGAACTTGCTTCTGTGCAAGTAATCAATACATAACATACTGTTTTTGAGTCACTCCTCTTCTTTATAAATGAGCGAATCTCTTTTTTTGTAATTTCTTTCTTTCCAAATAGTCCTTCAATAAATTTTCCCATCCTATCCTCACCTTTTCCTTATTTACTCTGGACAAACTCGTGAAGTATTTATTCATATTCATCGATAAAAAGCAAATAATTTTTTTATACTTCACAACCTTTGCCATTTTACCCCTTTTGGTGTATTATTATCTTAAAACAACATCTGAGGTGACCATGTTTAAAAGAATTTTTTTGTTCCTTGGGCTTAATATCCTAATCGTAGCTTCTATATCCATTTTATGTGATCTAATTGGCTTAAGACCTTACATTACAAAAGCAGGTCTTGATTTTGAGGCACTTTTAATGTTTTGCGTTATTTGGGGAATGACTGGATCATTTATCTCTTTACTTCTTTCGAAAAAAATAGCTCAATGGATGCTTGCTATAAGGATAGTAAATCCATCTCATAACTCTCCTATTCATGAGAAAAAGCTTTCGGTTATGGTTCAAGATATTGCTATGAAAGCACATTTAACAGAGGTTCCTGAAATAGGTATCTTCTCAAGCTCCTGCTGTAACGCTTTTGCTACAGGATTTAGTAAAAAGTCTTCCCTTATAGCCGTTTCTTCAAAGCTGCTTGAAACGCTATCTGATGATGAGCTAGAAGCTGTGATTGCTCATGAAATAACGCATATTCGAAATGGAGATATGGTTACTATGTCTTTACTTCAAGGGGTGGTTAATGCCTTTGTCATGTTCCTATCAAGAGTATTTGCCTACACAATCAGCTCCGCAATCAATAAAGATAGCAAAAAGAGTGGGAACCACGGGTTGTCTTACTTCTTATTTACGATGCTCTTTGAGCTAGTTTTTATTTCGCTTGGGTCTGTACTGCTATGCTATTTTTCAAGAAAAAGAGAATTTTTGGCAGATGCTGGTGGAGCTCACCTTACAAGTAAACATAAAATGATTAGTGCTTTAAGATCTCTTGATAACGCCGTTGCTTTAGATAAAAATGAGTTTGAAAAGCAAAAAAGTTTTGCAGCAATGATGATTCGATCTTCTAAACCAAAAACACACGCTAAGCTTTTTTCTACACATCCTACTATAGAAGAACGGATTGAACATTTAGAAAGCCTTGCCGATGGGTTATGGAATGCACCCTCTGGCGCCTTTTAACTAAAGACCTTCTTTCTTAACGCATCAATATCAGAATTTTCAATATATCTAATAAAACTTCGATGCCAAAAATGAAATCCATGAAGCTTCATTTCTTCTATCGCAGAGGTTTTGTCCCAACCATCGAAAATAATACGATACATCGCACACATTAGCCCTGTTCTATCTACTCCATGAAAGCAATGTACATAAACCACTTTTACATCGGTTTTAGTAAACATTTTCAAGAACTCAACAACAGAGGATTCTTGTAGTTTAAAAGGAAAGATGGGAACGTGAACTGAAATCATATTTCCAGAAGAAACCTGCAAGATCCGCTTTTTATCACGATTTCTTGCCCTTAAGTTTACAACAGTATGAATACCATGTTTCATCAGCTCTTTCAATCCCGCTTTACTCGGCTGCCCTCCTCGATAAAGTTTTGATTCTACAACTTTTATGTATTTTGGGATTTTGTGCCCAAAAAAGTGCTGGCGAATATAAAATAGAAGGATAGCAAATGTTCCTAAGAAGAATGCACAAGTGGAATCGATAATAGATTTGGTAAGTCTTACTAACATATGTAAAACTGTAGCATAGCCCATAAAAACGGCAATTGTCAAGGATAAGAAATGAAGGATGATTTTTAAACCTCATTTCCCTATACTTATCTTTTTATCCTTAGGTATACCATGGAAAAGACCCTAAAAAGCGCCTCTGTACGAATGTTTTCCTTTATGTTTGGGATTATTTTTCTTTTAAACCTAAACTATACAATATTAAAAAGCGTAAGAAAAACTTTAGCGATTGCTGATCTTGGAGGAAGTGCAACTTCTATCCCCTTTTTTGAATTATTTGGAACCATGCCAGCTGCAATTTTCATGGCCTGGTGTTTAACTAAAATTTTGAAAAGATTCTCCATGAGAAAAGTCTTCTTTGTGATGCTCTTTTTGTTCATTTCCTTTTTCATCGTTTTTGCAGGCTTAAGCTATCCTAAATTAGTCCTTTTACAAAAAACAGTAGCAACCCCAAAACTGCTTACGTTTGCATCGATGATCTTTTATGTAGTAGGAGAGCTTTGGAAGCCATGTCTGATTCAAATTCTTTTTTTCGGGCTAATTAACATGAACTTATCTTTGGATCAAGCAAAAAGCTACTACCCATCCTTAATGCTAGGGGCAAGTATAGGAGCGATTGCTGCAGGGCCAGTGACAGTATTTTGCAACTCAAAATATCTTTTTAATAAACTTCCTTTGTCTACAGATCATTGGAATCACTCATTGATTACTATGATGAGTACAGTATTTTTGACCAGCCTTTTGACAGCTGTTTTCTACCATTACCTCTGCAAAAATTTTGCCCGGAATGAAAACTATAGCGAAGAAGGCAAAAAGTTCTCTTTAAAAGAAGCATTAGGTTTTTTTCTACAATCAAAACCGCTTAAGTTGATGGGCTGGATCGTCTTTGCCGATTACATAGCCTACTCTCTTGCTGAAGTGCTTTTTTTAGAAGTACTCAAACTTAAATACCCCCTACCAACAGATTACTGTTCCTATATGGGCTATTTATCATTCTTTCACAGCGTATTGACTATATTTTCAGCCCTCTTCCTTGCTCCTATTTTACTAAAAAAAACGCGCTGGGTAACCTCTGCTATCATCCTTCCTCTTGGTTTATTTATCAGTGAAGGGGCCTTTTTCTTCTTCTTATGCGCCGAAGAAGTAAGCTCTGCTTTATTCAATCTTTCTCATAGTGACTGGTTAGGAGTCCTTGTGATGATCGGCTCTTTCCTATTTTGTAGTTGTCGAGCGATTAAATACACGCTATTTGACCCATGTAAAGAACTAGCGCTTGTCTCTTTACCCAAAGCTTCTCGTATGCAAGGAAAGCTTGTAATAGACGGCCTCTGCTCAAAGTTTGGAAAAGGAGCAAGCTCGGCGGCCACGTTATCGTTTGTCTCCATCTCAGGAAGCCTTCTTGGCAGCTCAATCATCACAGGAATTATTGCCCTCTTAATTTCGCTAAGCCTTGTGGTCTCAACCACTATATTAGGAGAAGAGCTCGAACAAAAACCCCTCCCCTCACCCTAAAAAAAGTATGCCCTTTTGTGAAGATTGCACTTGACATCTCCCCATGGCTAAAGCCAGGGGATTCCTACAGCGATAAGATGAATGATAAAAAAAGCCAGTACACTTAAAAAATGTACTGGCCTTTTTCTCTCAAAAATCTTGAAAATGATTAGTTTTGCTCTTCTGATTCTTCAGATAGGATTTGCTCTACCGCTTCAACACCGGTAGATTCAAGGTCTGCTTTAGGAGCTTTTTTCTTCTTCTCAATAATTCTATCTGGCTTAATCTCCACAATGATTGAGACCATTACATTTTCTGGTAATCGTAATGCTACTTCGTGCTTACCAACAAATTTTAATGGAAGATGAAGAACAACATTTTTCCTCTCTATTTCTACCCCTTCGTTAAATAGTAAAGTTACAATATCTTTAGAAGATACTGAACCATACATATGACCATCGGCATCAACTTTAACAATGGTTGAAAAAGTTCTATCTTTTAATGCTGCAGCTTTTTTCTCTGACTCTATTTTGTCTTTCTTAGCTTGCTCATCTCTTTCAGCTTTTAATTTTGCTTGTAACTTGACACTTGCGTAAGAGGCAAGTACTGCTTTACCTTGCGGTAAAAGATAATTTCTTGCAAATCCAGGAGCCACATGGGATAATTCTCCCTTGCGTCCATGATTTGTCACATCTTCAAGTAATAATACATGATACTTCATGGCTTCTCCTTATGCTTCTGATGCGGCAAACGGCATAAGTGCAATACATCTTGCTCGTTTGATCGCTTTGGTTATAGTTCTTTGTTGTCTTGCAGATACACCAGTAATTCTTCTTGGAAGAATTTTTCCTCTTTCTGTTACAAACTGCTTTAATAAAGCCACATCTTTGTAGTTGATATCCACTACATCAAGTGTACTCATTGAACTTTTACGTCCTTTTGAAAAACTTGGATTTGAATTACTTTTCATCATATGAACCTCTACTTTCTACTTCTTTAAATTCTATTACATTTTCTTCAGGCACGCTTTCAACTTGAACATGCATAGATCTTAAAAGATCTTCGTTTAATGAATTTTCTCTTATAAACTCTTTAATTGATGGAGATGGTAGAAAAAAATACAAAACGTAAAAATGTCCCTCTCTAGACCCTTTAATTGTGTAAGAAAGTTTCTTTCTTCCCCAATCAATCGTCTTTTCTACTCTACCACCGCCTTCGGCAATCACACCTGCAATCTTAGCAAGTGCCTTTTCTTTTGCATCATCTGATAATGATGTGCGCAAGATAAAAATACCTTCATATAAATTTTTATTTACTACTGCCATCTAATCTCTCCTTAGATCTTCTTTTTGTTTTTCTTTTTGATCTTGCTGCCTATTTTCTGTCAGATACTTCTTTATCTCTAATGCACATGTTTGGATAATTTCATCCATTTTTTCCATTTCTGCTTTAGTAAAATCTTGCAATACAAAATCTGCTAAATCCTCTGTTGTTTTCTCACCTATTCCAATC
>Ga0172367_10002872_pt1 | contig 23098 bp, 23 predicted proteins | sample Lak10m_FD_114542 | JGI IMG/M metagenome (GOLD analysis project Ga0172367, IMG submission 114542) | Freshwater microbial communities from Kabuno Bay, South-Kivu, Congo - kab_022012_10m | ecosystem: Environmental > Aquatic > Freshwater > Lake | place: Democratic Republic of the Congo: South-Kivu... | reverse complement strand
TTCAGTATTGACTGTGGACTATTAAGATATGATTAGTTTTAATTAAAACTAATCATATCTTAATAGTCCACAGTCAATACTGAAAAAGTTTTGGATTTTTAGATTGATGATACCGACTCTTGGGTTACAAGTGGGGGATTTGAGATTGCTAACCAGGTACAGTAGCTTCTCTCAAAACAAAAAATAATCCAAAATCCACGATCTACAATTAGTGCAGTCAAGACTATTGACTATGGACTATTAACTATGGGTTGTTTTGAGGCAAATAACCTTCAAGTAAGCAATCAGAACCTACCACACGCCAACGAACTCGTTCCAAGGTCAGGGCTTCGGTCATAATCGTAAAACCTAAGTCACCCACAGGTGTAGGGGCACGACTACCACCGATGATTTTAGGAGCAATAAAAGCCATAATTTTTTGTACTGCACCTTGAGCGATCGCACTGGCAGCCAAAGTACCACCGCACTCCCACAACACGCTACAAAAACCCCGCTCATATAAGTGAGCCATTACCAAATTTGGTGTCAGGGATGCTAACTCCATCACCTCAACTCCCTGTTGCCGCAAGAAATTTTGGAACTCAGGGGAACTTCCTTCCTGTGTCAACACTAAAGTGGAAGCTTCCGCAGTTTCCCACAGGTGGGCATCTTTAGGCAAGTTGAGGTGACGACTCATCACCACCCGCAGAGGATTATGGGCTTCTACCTGATGAGTGGTTAAGTAAGGATTATCTTTTCGGACTGTATTACCACCGACAATTATGGCATCACACCCTGCCCGTATTTGATGAACTTCGCCACGGGCATCTTCGTTTGTTACCCAAGCACTGTGACCAGAGCTAGTTGCAATTTTTCCATCTAAAGTCATGGCATATTTTAAAATGCCCAAAGGTCGTTTGTGGAGGATGCGATAAATAAAAGCTTCATTGATCTGATAACAGGCTTCGGCTTCCACCCCTACAACTACTTCTATACCAGCCGCACGTAAGCGGGTAATACCTCCTCCACCGACTAAGGGATTGGGGTCAACTATACCTACGACTACCTTAGCCACGCCAGCCGCGATTAAGGCTTCGGAACAGGGAGGAGTACGTCCGTGATGATTACAAGGTTCAAGATTAACGTAGACTGTAGCACCACGGGCGCGATTCTTTTCAGTCGAGGGTGCGCCAACGCCTGCTGCTTTCAAGGCAAAAACTTCTGCATGAGGCTCACCTGCACGGGGATGAAACCCTTCCCCAACAATTTCCCCATCTTTGACAACAACCGCCCCTACTAGGGGATTAGGTGAAGTGCGTCCCAAAGCACGGCGCGCTAGTGCCAAACACCGTTGCATCATCGCCCGGTCAAAGTCGCTGCCTATTTTCTGTTGTTCTGGTGAATTAGATTCAACTGGGGATAGCGCAACCGCTGAGTTGTCAGTTAGCAATATCAGCTCATTTTCCTGAGTATCATTGACTAATGATACATTTGTTTGAGCAAACACGGGGAAATTATCCATATTTTTAGGCGGTACTTTCAATATTTTGCACGCTGGCTGCTATCGTGATACTTAAACATTGACATACTGCTATATAAATCCTAGAGAAATCTAGACATTTATTTCTTACTTTTCTTAATTCAGTGGTCGCAATTCACTATTAGGTTAAGTATGACCACTGTAACGTGAGTTCTCTTGCTCCATTAAGATAGGGTTTGATGTTTAGTTCCTGCCTCATTCTGGTAATGTCGGCATTAACCAGTCCACAGGTTAACACTGTCTAACTAACAGCTTTGGCCACGCCACTTGCTCCACTTAGTCAAGAGCACCAGGGCCAATTTTATTTCCGTCTTAAATCTTATCAGCAACTTCTTTTAACTCATCAATAATTTTCTTATTTTTCTGACTTCTAGATCCATACAGTCTGGCACTAAATAGAGTAATTATCTCTAAAACATCCTGAGCTAAATCTTCTTCAAAACTAGAGTCTTCAGTTCTATTAATAACTACAATTTCAGTCCCAAAATGTTCACAGAGACTAAAAATCAATTCACTACCAAATCTTAGTAGTCTATCTTTGTGGGTCAGTACAAGCCGTTCAACCTTACTATCAACTATTAATCTAATTAATCTTTTTAATCCTTTCTTGCTGTAGTTTAACCCAGAGCCTAAATCTTCTATAATTTCAAACTGCCAACCGTTTTGAGAACAAAATAATTCAACAACTTGTTTTTGTTGTTCTAAATTTTCTTTTTGTTCATGACCAGAGACTCGGCAATAACCAATTGTGTAAGATAATTCAGGTTTTATCCCTAATAATTGGGCTAAATCATAACGCCTGTGACCACTAGCTGTCCTTTCAGGAATTAATTTACCTTCAGATTCCCACCTTCTAAGTGTCGAAACACTTACACCTTTAAGTTTTGCCGCTTCAGATATAGACAACTTACTCATAATGCAAGTATAGCATACATTCTGGCTAGATATAAGCAATTATAAATATAAAAATTTAATCAGTCGCTAACCCTCCTTAAGCTTCCACGGTGTAGCCAAAGGCGATAAATTAGTTGCTGCACTGAGATTCCCATCCACTTCAAAACCACATTTGTCAGACTAATCAGTTCTCCGGGATAAGAAGGCTTTTCTTTCTTGTGTCCACAGTGATAACAAATTTTTACTGGATGGATAAGATTTATCAGCAATTATGATTTCACAACCAAACTTTTTAGCTTTATGTTGTAGCCGACGTTTTAGCTCATAGAATGTACAGTCAGCTATAGCAGTTGTCAATATTTTTTTATTTATTGTACAGCGCCAATAAATCCTCAAATCTTCACTCCTCGAAAACAAGGATGTATGTGAATGGCGGGATTTTAGTCTGGAAACAGCAATTGCATCCACAGGTCCTTTGAACATCGCCTAAATCAACGGTCTATGATGGTGCGAAAATATTTCCCAGCGTTGTTCTTCCTTCGGTTCACGAGTACAGAAAAACAACAACGCCACTGTTGTCAACCCTGCTCTAACAGCTTAATTTTTCGCCACCAGAGGTTTAAGGGATAATATAGTATGGGTGCCCAAAGACTACTGAGAATGGCAGAAGCCAGCGCTACCCGTTGATAGTATGCCCAAATATATTTAACCTTGCGTACACTTTCCCCGCTGTAAGCATTGCCCATCAAAGTTAATTGAAGTCCAAAGATAGTTTCTGCGACAATTGCCATTACGAACACAATTAAGGCAATAGAGATAAAGTCTTCTTGAATAAAACGGTGCTTCTGCACCAAAGCAGTCAAAAACCCTACAAAACCCAAAGTAATTGCATGGGTAGGCTCAGGTGATGTCATAGCATCTTGAATTAGCCCCAGAACTACACCGGCTAACATTCCTTCCCAAACCGAGCGTTTCACGCTCCAAGCCACCACCCAAATTAACAGCCAATTCGGTCCAATTCCCAATAATTCCATACCTAAAAAGCGGGTTGGTAACATCAGTACACAAAACAGTACAGACCCAACCGTTATTGACCAATTTAGCAGTTGACGTATAGCTGGAGGCCAATGAGCAAGAGACTTATTTTTTAACATTTTGAATTTTCGCTGTGGCGCTCTTGGCTTACTATGCCTGGGAATCCTAAATGAAGGCATCTTGATTGTTTTGATTCAATTCTTGGTTTCCAATTGTGGTTTAGTGGGCTATGCCTAATCCTTACCCTGGCTGAACGGACATACAACCACCCAATCTAATGATAGTATCGGTGGTAAAAGCTCAACTTTTGCCACCGATACTGAAGATTGTTTTAAATCTAAAGATTTAACTCGTCCAACTGGCACACCAGCAGGAAACCTCCGACTGTAGGTAGATGTAGAAATTAAATCTCCTACTCTAACGTTTGGAACTTTTTCATAAAATTCCAGCACTGCTTCAGCGGACAAATTTCCCCGTAAAACGCCCTTGGCGGAGGTGCGGTTAATTGTTACACCCACTTGACTATTGAGGTCACTAATTAACAACACACGACTAGTATTAGGAGTTACACTCTGTATTAAACCTACTAAGCCGCCATCAGTTTTGACTATAAAGCCCTTTTGAATGCCCGCATTCGATCCGCGATTCAAGATAACTTGTTGCCACCAATGGTCAGCGCTGCGTCCCACTACCCGCGCTGCAATTGGGGGGGATGAGATTGGAGTTTTCTCAACGTAGCCTAATAAATTTTGTAGCTTTTGATTTTGAGTTTCCAAATCAGCTATACGCGTTTGTAACTCCCAGAAGCGGGCATCATTGAGAATTTCTTCTGGATCTTTCCCTGTTTGTAACATTTGCAATGGACGGCTGATGATTTGGTACATTTCCAACAGTAAATGAGCCTGAGTCTGTCTCAATATCCACGCACTACTTACTACTACAGTTAGTAAACCAAGTTGTAGTAATTTACGATTCCACCAACGACGTACAGTAACCATCTATACCTGATTTTATAAATTCAAAAGATATCAGATTCTATTTGTTTGATATGAAACTCAAATTAAAACCAAATAGAACCTAATATCTGACATTTCTCATTACATATTGCGAGAACTTCCGCTCAAAACTCGTTCTAGCTGTTTGTTTTCTAACACACGACCTGTTCCCAGCACAACACAACAGAGAGGGTCTGCGGCAATGTGGGTAACAATCCCTGTCTCATGACTGATGAGGGTATCAATGCCTTTGAGCAAAGCACCGCCACCAGCTAGCATGATTCCTCTGTCAATAATATCTGAAGCTAATTCAGGAGGTGTGCGTTCCAGTGTCCGCTTCACAGCCTCTACGATGACTGATAGCGGTTCCAACATACATTCACGAATTTCTGGTGCTTTGAGTGTGACAGTTCTTGGTAGACCAGAAAGCAGGTGTAAACCTCTGACTTCCATGATGGCATCATTATCATCATTAGTTGGATAAGCGGAACCAATGCCAATTTTGATATCTTCAGCAGTCCTTTCTCCAATCACCAAGTTATGAACTTTTTTGAGATACACGATGATGGATTCAGTTAATTCATCACCAGCGATGCGTACTGATTCACTGATGACAGTACCTTCAAAACTAAGTACTGCAACTTCTGTTGTGCCACCACCAATATCAATAATCATATTCCCTGTTGCCTCAGAAACAGGTAGCCCAGCTCCTATTGCTGCTGCTATTGGCTCATCAATGAAACGCACATCTCTTGCGCCGGCTTGGTAAGCGGCATCCTCCACAGCCCGTCTTTCTACCCCCGTAACACCACTGGGTATGCCAATGACAATTCGAGGTGAAATTAGAGATTTACCGTCATTTACTCGGTGGATAAAGTGTTTTAACATTAGCTCGGCTGTATCAAAGTCAGCGATTACGCCATCACGCAATGGACGGAGGGCAATCACATTCTCAGGTGTACGTCCGAGCATTTTTTTAGCTTCTTCTCCCACTGCCAGTGCCACTTTTTTGTTTTGATCGATAGCAACTACAGAAGGTTCTTGGAGTACGATACCTTTCCCAGATACATAAACTAGGGTGTTGGCAGTACCGAGGTCGATACCCATATCCCATGATGAGCGAAAGTTACTAAAAAGCCCCACGCGTCTCTACGCCCCTTATTTGCAATACTTGTTGGCTAAAAAACTGTTAGAGTTGATAGTGCTGGATCTTATTGTGTTTTCTACCTGGAGTCCAGCAGGAAGGCTATTTTCCGTGAGCCTTTAGCCATCCTTGCTAGCTTTTTGGTGTTCATACTGTCGATATTCTCTAACTACTTCGATATATCCGTACAGTTTTTGAGTTTATTCAGTTGATTTATCGCATTTTTATACATTACTTTACTGCTAAGTTTTTAACATATTTTCAAGACCTTCACAATTGGTTATGATAAAAATAAAAAAATATCAGTAATTTTTTACTAAAAGGCCAAACCCATGAGCATTAATATTGTTAACCTTGTTGGTCGTGTAGGCGGCGATCCCGATATTAAATATTTTGAATCTGGTAAAGTTGTGTGTAAATTAACACTAGCAGTTAATCGGCGAGGGCGTAAAGATGAAAAACCCGACTGGTTCACCTTAGAACTTTGGGACAAAACGGCAGAGGTAGCAGGCAATTACGTGCGTAAAGGGAGCTTAATAGGTGTAAAAGGTTCGTTAAAGTTTGACACATGGAATGATCGGCAAACAGGAGTCAACCGTTCTACACCAATTATTAGAGTAGATCAATTAGAATTATTAGGTTCCAAGCGCGATACGAGCAATGATATAGATATGTCTCCAGAAAACTTTTGATCGTCATTAATCACTGGTTATTGCCAATGACTAATGACCAATCACTAATGATTAATAACCAATTTGGAGTGTCACCGATGCTTCTACCTGCTGTTCACCACCAATTACAGGGGTAGAATAATCAGCACTAGCTAACTTAGCAGCCTCGACACGCTGGAACATCACCGGAAGTGGGGACGCACTGGCAGCATTGACTTGAATACTGAGCACTTCCTTAGCCTTGAAACCCAGGGTACTGAAAATAGCATTAGCTTGTTGTTGAGCATCTAACGTCGCTTGTCTGAGTGCTTGTTGTTGAGCAGATGCGATCGCTTCATCACTAGCCACAAAACTAACACCGTTAATTCCTGTTGCACCAACTCTTACGGCCTCATCTAAAACATTACCGACTTTATCAGTGTAAATACGAAAGCTCACAGTATTATTAGCAGCATAGCCAGTAATTCTTTGGGCATTATTGTTGTAACTATAAACTGGATTGAGGCTGATACCAGTGGTTTGTAATTTTTCCACGTTTCGAGTTTTGAGCAAAGCAACTACAGCTGATGATCGGCGAGCCGCTTCTTCTTGCGCTGACTGTGCCGTTTTGCTTTGAACTTCTACTGACAGACTCACTTGCGAGAGCGTAGTAGGGATTTTTGCCACACCGCGACCGCTAACACTCAGAGTTCGCAACAATTTTCCTTGCTCTTGGGCTAACCCTGGTTGAATGGAGATTATACACAATAATAGAGCTACTGATATAGTTTTCCAATAATTCCCAGAGCGGAACTGAGAAAAGGATACAGCTGTTCCATACATAAAATTTGCACTCCTCTGAAAAGATTCTACAAATGTTTTAAAAAAACATATCTACTAATTCGGCGTTCACTGTCAACAGGTATCTCTGAACTATGATGAACTTATTGAGTAAGCAATTTCTGAGATGTCCTTAGTTTGACACAGGCATAGTCAGAAATAGGGACGGTTACATTTTTGGTAACTCAAAAAATTTATTAAAACTTCTGGAGATTCTTTGATGGCATACTGGCTGCTGAAAACTGAACCAGACAAATATTCCTACTTTAATTTAGAACAGGATGGCAGAACAGTTTGGGATGGAGTCAACAATGCTCTAGCGCTCAAACATATAAGAAATATGCTGGTTGGCGACCTAGTGTTGATTTATCACACAGGCAAAGAACGACAAATCGTAGGCATAGCAGAGGTTATCAGTCAACCTTATGCCGATCCAAAATTAAGCGATTCCAAACGCATAGTTGTAGATATTAGAGCAGTCAAAAGGGTTTCTGTACCTCTCTCACTCACAGCAATTAAGCAGAATGGAGAATTCACAGATTTTGATTTATTGCGGCTTCCCAGGCTTTCTGTCGTGCCAGTATCAGAATTTTACTGGCAAATTATGATTTCATTGACTGACAGTAAAAATAATTGAATGGATGTATTGAAGTAGTAAAACTAAAGAGAAGGACTTTTAAGCAACACATGCAGTTTTTGGATGCAATCAACGTCTATTTTCCTCTGCTAGCTAGTACTACAGAAACAGCAGATAGTTCAATGGTATTAAGCGCAGTGCTACTAAGCTTAGTGATAATTTATCTAGCTAGTAAAGCTGGTGGGGAGTTATCTAACCGAGTAAGTTTACCGCCCGTTTTAGGTGAACTATTAGGAGGTGTGGTTGTGGGCATCTGTGCTTTGCATTTGTTGGTTTTTCCAGAAGGTAGCGCAGACGGTTCTCATTCTTTAATCATGACCTTTTTGCAAATCACTGCGGGTTTAACTCCTGAAGCTACCCCAGCAGTATTTGAAGCACAATCAGAGGTCATTTCTGTGTTAGCAAAACTGGGTGTAATCATTCTGCTATTTGAAATTGGCTTGGAATTGAACTTAAAAAATTTGCTCTCAGTTGGATCCCAAGCCGCCATAGTGGCAGTAGTGGGAGCAATAGTACCTTTTACTGCCGGTACTGTGGGACTAATAACTATATTTGGTATTAGTACTATGCGAGCAGTTTTTGCTGGAGCAGCTTTGACAGCTACTAGTATTGGCATTACATCCAAAGTGCTGTCAGAACTAGGAAAACTCACTTCCAAAGAAGGGCAGATTATTCTGGGTGCTGCTGTGATGGACGATGTATTGGGAATCATTTATCTTAGTGCCAATTTTCTTTGTGACTGTTGGCGCAAAAACAAAGTTAGGAGTGTTGAAACCAGCCATCCCCGGCAATGGAGAAGGTTTAATTATGGACATTTTCCTGATAGCAGTGACCATTATCGGTAAAGTAATTACAGGTTTCAGTGTTTTTGGTGAACCCCAAATAAACCCTTTAGCAATTGGTGTCGGGATGATTCCTCGCGGTGAAGTCGGTTTGGTTTTTGCTGGTGTTGGTGCTGGTAGCCGTGTTCTCTCTAAATCACTAGGGGCAGCAATAATCATGGTGGTTATCCTGACAACCTTTTTAGCTCCGCCTCTTTTACAGTTCGTATTTCCAGAATCAGACAAGTTGATAGCACAGGCAGACAAACTGATTTTAGAGCAAGCCAGTGGGACACCATTGATCGTCGAAAAACCTGAATCGATAGTGTCTACGTCAATGATGGTAAAAGTCGCCAAGACAGCCTTGATTATGGGGATAATTCGAAGAGAAACTGATTGAATGGAAGTAATGGCGACTAGACACCGGAAAAAAAGCAGAATTATCCTCAATCTCCAATTCCCAACCCCCAGTCTCAGGAAACATAGTGCATAAATCTCCGTCCTTGGAGACTGTAAAATTGAGTTTTTGCCTCACTATTATTAGCATTCAAAATGTTATATTTTTCTGGTCTTAACTTGTTTTATAGTGTTAAATTAGATACTTTAAATAAACTAGACATCAGTGAGCGTAACTTTGATGACATCAATGAAAAGTAGTTGAAATTTTTTCCTCAAAAGTATTAATTGCCAGCCATGATACAACTCAGTCCCTCTTGTTGCATCTGAAATACTTTACAGGCGTGAATATTATATCCTGATAGGATCGCAAAGTTAGAGGGAATACTAGTAACTTAAGCCATTAATTGTGTCTTTATAGCAGCACAAAAGTCACAGAACTATGAAAGTGCAAAATTAGGTTGTAACAGTGTGACGATTAGCCAATATGTTGAGATATTGATGGCTCCCATGAACGCAAATCAGGAGAAAGAATTGTGAAATTACACTGGTTACTACCCAGTACCCTAGGAACTATTGTCTTACTATCGTCGCCTGCTGTAGCAGCAAAACTCGAATCTTGGCGTTTTGATGCCAATCAAAATCGTCTGGAAATAGACACTAACGGTGCTGTTCAACCCGAAGCACAACTGATATTCAACCCTACCCGTCTGGTTATTGATTTACCCAACACTACGTTTGGACGGAAACAGTTCACACAGCCGATAGGTGGTGCTGTTCGTGCCGTCCGCGTGGCGCAGTTTGATCCCCAAACAACGCGCATAGTTGTTGAACTCAGTCCTGGCTATACCCTAAACCCCCAGCAGGTGCAATTTGAAAACGTGAGTGCTAGGCGCTGGAGGGTACAATTACCAAGGCCCACACTAGATACCTCGGCTGACCGTAGCCAGGGCAGCCAACCAGAACCTTCTAGAAATATCTACAATGTAGTAACTGTTGACTCGGATGATGATACCAAACCTGATTTCTCTAATAGTATAGTTGCCAGTTTGACCCCAGGCGGAACCCAACTTAAGAGATTACTAGTAACAGGAGATGGTTTTTTTATCCGTACTAACGGCGGCAATCCTGAAGTTAAAATTAATCGCAGCCGCGATCGCAGTACCATCTTTATGGATATAGCTGACGCGAGTTTGTCCACCAGTCTGACGCAGCAAAATAATGAAATTAACAGACATGGTGTTAGTCGCATCGAATTCACAACCTTAAACACCCAACCACCTACCGTTCGCCTGACCTTGCGTGTCAACAAGGACAGCCCAGACTGGCAAGTAAGTAGTAGTAGCGGGGGCGGTTTGGTGGTTTTACCCACTAGTTTTGTTAGGTCACCGGCAAAGGTTAATTCCAACAACTCCCAAAACAATCAGCCTGCACCCCTGGGCACTTCTAGCAGACCAATTGCCAATAATTCCCCAGCAATAATTGAGTCTGTGGAATTGGCTAACAATGATACGCAGTTACTAATTAGAAGCGATAACAAAGTAAATGCTACTAGTGGATGGGATAGATCTTCTGGTTTATTCCGAATAACTATTGCCAATGCTAAATTAGCTACCAACGTTAGAGGTCCGGATTTTAGTGCCAATAGTCCTATTCTCCGGGTACGCTTGCAACCTGAAAACAACACAGTGGTTGTATTGGTGCAACCAGCATCGGGAGTACAAATTGGACAATTAAACCAAGTCAGCAACCAGATTTTGGCTCTAGAATTAAAGGGATCTCGTCAGGTTAGGGTTTTACCTCCAGTTACCCTACCACCCCTACCACCCCCAACCCAAGGGCAACTACCAAGTCCAACTGCCCCTCCCCAACCCAGACCCCAGTCTGCGCCACTTCCAATACCCGCAACCAGAGCAGTGGTGATGATTGACCCTGGGCACGGTGGTCAAGACCCAGGGGCAATTGGTATTGGCGGAATCCGCGAGAAGGATGTAATTTTGCCAATTAGCAAAAGGATAGCGGAGATTTTGCAGCAAAATGGTGTACAAGCATTATTAACGCGTGATTCTGACTATTTTGTTAGTCTTCCAGGACGAGTGAGCTTGGCGCAACGAGCTAGGGCTGATTTATTTGTAAGCATTCATGCTAATGCCATCAGTTTAAGTCGTCCGGATGTGAATGGTTTGGAAACATATTATTACGACAGTGGTCAGAGTCTAGCTCGCTCGATTCATAGCAGCGTTCTTCAAAATATTAATGTCAGGGATAGAAACGTGCGGCGAGCTAGATTTTACGTTCTCAGAAAAAGCGCCATACCCTCTGTTTTAGTTGAAGTGGGTTTTGTCACAGGTCGGGAAGATGCTGCTAAACTGAGAACCACGGCTTACCAAAATCAAATGGCTGATGCCATCGCTCGTGGTATTCTCCAGTATCTACAACGAAGATAATTAAACCAATATACTGCCTACTTGAATTTTATTAACTGGGAGTAACTGGGTTTGGGGAATTGTGATTCGCTCCTGTTTGGTGTTATCTGCTCCTAGATAACAATTTTTTTAACTCTTGAGGGGATGAGAAAACTAAAACAATGTGATGAGTTCATAAGCCATTAGATCTGTAGCTTCAATACCAGCGAACAATTTTTTGGGAAAAAAAATTCTGATCTGTGAAAGCCGCAGATCAGAATTTTATTGTCACTAGCAAAGTGCAGGCAGTTATACTGTTTGCAAAATATTGGTACTATTAGTCACGAATTTTCTGCTACATTTTGTAATTTATATCCAAAAACCTAAATCAATATCTACCTGTGTATTCATCCTCTATCTTTGACAGCAATCTTGAGAATTGTTTTGATAAAGAGCCACAACGCGCTCCCATCGGTGTTTTTGACAGTGGTGTTGGTGGGCTGACAGTCCTGGGACAACTTTATCGCCATCTACCCAATGAATCTATTATTTACTTTGGAGATACTGCTCGGTTGCCCTATGGTATTCGTTCACAGGCAGAAATTTTACAGTACGTGCGTGAAATTCTTAACTGGATGCAACAGCAACGTGTAAAGTTGGTGATTATGGCTTGTAATACTAGTTCTGCCCTAGCACTAGAAATAGTTCGCAAGGAATTTAGTTTGCCTATTCTCGGAGTCATCCTACCGGGAGCTAAAGCAGCCGTGGAGCAAGGAAAGCGTGTTGGTGTAATTGCTACACCAGCCACCGCTAAAAGTAATGCCTATCGCCATGCTATTCTGGAAATTGATCCGAATGTGCAAGTCTGGCAAGTCAGTTGTCCTGAGTTCGTGCCACTCATTGAGCAAAATCGCATTCATGAACCATACACTCATGAAGTAGCACGTTCGTATTTAGAGCCGTTGATACAGCAGGAAATTGATACCTTGGTTTACGGCTGTACTCATTATCCCCACCTTGCACCAGTACTGCGATCGCTTCTCCCCTCTCAAGTCATATTAATTGATCCAGCTGTACACGTTGTAGCAGCTTGTACTCGAGAGTTAGACCTTCTCGGCTTAAGGAATACATACCCGCCAGTTCCAACTCGCTTTGCTGTCAGCGGTTGTCCACAACAGTTTGCTAAATCCAGTGTGCAATGGCTGGGCCACACTCCAACAGTTGAGTTTGTGGATTTAACTGATACTCCACTTTCCCAAGTTTAATTAATTTTTATTGTCTACGTAACACTACTAGCCTATTGACTATTGACTACCTCAGTTACATGAGGAGTTACTGACACATCTTGCTGGTGTTTTCCTGGGTTATTGGGAGGTAAACTTCTAGGAGGATAGTTTTTGCCGGTTTTCTTGGCCAGCGCTAATAGTAAGTAAACTGTAAACAAATATCCAGCAGCTAAAATAAAAGTCAACATAGGCATCTCCCCGTAAATCATCTTTCTACCAACACCCTTGTCAATGGAATATGTAATTTTTTTAATTAGAAGAAATTTAACCAACCAAGTGTGTACCTGGTGGCTTCAGTCAGCTATAATAAAGCTCGCCGTAAATTTGTAATTATCTACGGTTAGATAAATAATTCTTTGACAGAGCAATGCACAGACCACACACACCACAACAGCTAAACTGCTTTACAGCAACTTCACTGCGCTCCTCAGCAGTCTACCTAGTCTGCATTATTTATGTACATACTTACATGACGAAAGCGAACTTAGCGTTCAACAGAAGCTAAAAAATTGCGGCCGACAACCATGAGGGTACGGCAAAGCTCTACGTCACAAGGCCTAATTGCTGGACAAAGAATCAGGAAATAACTTTCTTTACTCTTAGTTTACAGCGACGACTTATTTCAGAACTTCAAACGCGAACCGGTAAAACTCCTCAGAAGCAGCCTACCTTCGGAAAATCAGTTCTTAAATATTTTAAATCCTTACATTTTAGCGTAACACAATGATCCTGAGTTTTGAACCAAGTTAGGGGTGAAATTTAAAAATTTTCAATGCTTGAATACAATGATCAGACAACCTAGCCATTCCTTGGGGATATATTGTATGTTTTATTACCTTTATTGAGGAAAATGATGTAAAGTTTTGTATTTTATGTCACCTATGTTAGGCATTAACAAAAATTAATTATTGAGAAAAAGAAGTGGTATTTTTGTACTATAATTTTTACGCAAAACACAAAATGTGATTCTTACTAAAAAATATACAGAAAATATTTAAGTGAGTTTTATTTCTTGAGCGTTGCAGGACTGAGGCAGGAAATATCAAAAAAATATTGGTCTGATCAACAGAATATTTTTCTAAGGAGGAACCACAGCTGTAGACAGTGCCCATAAGGGTTCTATGGAACTTGTCATTCTCGCCAGTGTCAAATGTTGGTGAAGAAGAAACAGCAAATACGTGGGTATTCTCTAATCAAAACTTTGCGCTGGCACAGGGTTATCTTAAAATGAGTATAGGATATGTAAACTTTCGTAACCTAAGCCAGAGTCCGCCCATCCATGACCTCAGCCACCTCCCTGTTTACCCCTGTGGAAGCAGACCTGCGACTGCTAGCAGATAACCTCAAGCAGCTAGTTGGAAATCGCCACCCCATTCTGTTTATGGCAGCCGAACATCTATTCGGAGCTGGGGGAAAGCGTATCAGACCAGCAATTGGTCTGCTGATATCGCGGGCCACAATGTTAGAAAAAGACATAACGCTGCGTCACCGCCGCCTAGCAGAAATCACGGAAATGATACACACGGCAAGCCTAGTGCATGACGATGTAGTAGATGAATCACAAATGCGACGTGGTGTGCCCACAGTTCATAGCCTGTTCGGCAATCGCATTGCTGTCCTAGCGGGAGATTTTCTCTTCGCCCAATCGTCTTGGTATTTAGCAAACTTAAACAATTTGGAGGTGGTGAAACTACTCTCAGAAGTGATTATGGATCTGGCTACCGGGGAAATCCAGCAAGGAATAAATTGTTTTGATAATGGTATCACCATAGAGACTTACCTCAAAAAGAGCTATTACAAAACAGCCTCGTTAATTGCCAACAGTTCTAAAGCGGCTGGGTTACTTAGTGACGTTTCTCAGGAAACTGCGGAACATCTATACAACTACGGACGCCACCTAGGTCTAGCATTTCAGATTGTTGATGACATTTTAGATTTCACCAGCACAACAGATACTTTGGGAAAACCAGCGGGATCTGATCTCAAAAGTGGTAATCTTACTGCACCGGTTTTATTTGCCTTAGAGGAAAAACCAGACCTGGAAGCCCTGATTGAACGGAAGTTTGACCAGGAAGGTGATCTAGAGCAAGCACTAAGGCTAATTGAAGACAGTCACGGTATACAGCAAGCGCGGGAATTAGCGGCTTACCATGCCAAGTTAGCAGTTGACCATCTGGAAGTTCTTGCAACCTCAGAATCCCGCGAGGCGCTAATTAAAATCGCTGACTACGTACTTAGTCGGCTTTATTAACAAATTTAAAATTTTTAATTTAAAAATTTTAGTTTTTGCAGTTGAGATTTTTAGATGTATCTAATAAATCCCAACTGCAAAATTTATTTATGCAATATCTGGAGGTATATGTTTACCCCTTTGCTGTTGTTTTATCTTTTCTTGCAAGAGATTTTGCAATTCTGAACGTTGGATTTCAAGCGTATGAGTGGTCTGACCCGGCGTTTCCAAAAAAACGACACTATCTACGGGTTCTAATGCCACCAGTTGGAACAAAATGTGGGTAACAGGAACAATTTTAGCTAGCATTTGAGGGTCAAGCCCAGCATGTGAAATTAGGGAGACATCCTGTATGGTAGGAAAAGCGTAGATAACACGTTTTTCCCATCCTGGATTTGCACGATTGCTTAATGTAGTTAAAACCCAACTCTCCTCCGAATTTTGGAGAATATAGTACTGGGGATGGCGCAATTTTTTAGCAACCGTGATCAATACAGGAGCAATTGCTGAAACAAGATGTGGTGTTATGCCATCGCGGGGTGCATTATTAATCAGCAATTGAATTTGTTTTTTTAAATTCATAATGACTTGTCAAATGACTTGTCAACGGCTCGTGGGTAATGGCAAAAGCATCTATTAAATTGTGAACCATAAGAATAGGTACATCCCAATTATTGGACTAGCCTGGGTTTAGCTTATCCGTAAGTCTAAACAGCCAACCAATACCCGTAGTCGTAACAGCTTTTACTTGATTATTTTAGGGTCTTTTGAAAACTGAAACTATGAATTCAGCCGCAACCGCAACAATTCTAACCACAGCAATTTCCACCCCAACCGTTCAGGGGGAAAATTTTATCGGAGTAGAGGGTACATTTCAACTCCTATATGAGGAGCTCCAACAATCAAGTAAAGCTTCCCGGCAGAATTGCCATGATGTAGCATCAAGAATTACGAATGAAGTATACCGAATTTGTCAAGAGAGTAAACGTATCCAGGCTTCCGGTGATGTGGAAAGCTCGGCGATTTCCCTGGCCAGACATCGGCTGCAACAGTGCCTCAGGTACTATCAGTTGGGTTCGAGTCGGGGTAGGGTTGAGTTACACAGTACTCTGAGTGCAATTATTTATCGTTATATGAATCCTCCTCAAAGGCAGTTAAGCTACCAAGGACGGTTGACCATTATTGAAGATTTCCTCCAAGGTTTTTATCTAGAAGCTTTAAATGCTTTCCGGAGGGAAAACCAAATGGGTCTAAGTTATCGTCCCCAAACTCTTCTGGAATTGGCAGAATACATGGCATTTACTGAACGCTATGGTAAGCGGCGAATTCCTTTACCGGGGCGACAACAGCAGCTAATCATCCTGCGAGCCCAAACCTTTTCCCAACAACAACCCCAGGAAACTAATGTAGATATAGAACAAGCTGCAGAAGGTAGTTCTAACGACAATGATGGTTCTTGGGAAGAACCGGTAATACAGCAATTGCGTTCAGCAATGGCCATGCAACCAGAACCAGAACCAGAAGAAGATACTCTACGTTCGGTTGTGATCACAGAACTAATGGATTATCTTGAACAACGGCAACAATCTGATTGTGCTGATTACTTCTCTCTCCGTCTCCAGGATTTATCAACTCAGGAAATTGAATCAATTTTGGGTTTAACTCCGCGTCAGCGGGACTACTTACAGCAACGCTTTAAATATCATTTGATTCGCTTTGCCTTGTTACATCGTTGGGAATTAGTTCATGAGTGGTTGGAAGCCTCACTGAACACTAATTTAGGTTTAACTCCCCAGCAATGGCAAGACTATACAGGACAATTGGAAGACCAACAGCGCTCCTTACTGGAATTGAAACAACAAGGACAGCCAGATGAAAAAATTGCCAAAATTTTGGGATTGTCCACGGCTCAACTGCAAAAACGCTGGTTTAAAATTCTGGAACAAGCATGGGAAATTCGTAACTCCCTAGTATCCGGATCAAGTGCATCTACTCATGAATAGTGTCCCAGAAGCCTTACAACCGAATTTAGTCGCTTGGTGGGTAGCAAATCAAGCTAACACCAGCGAGTCTAAATTTGTAAAGTGTCAGGAAATTGACGGGGTAGATGACCCTCTCAAGGAGGTAGCCGCCTTTACAGGCGGTAAGCCAAAATGGGAAGGACTACTCCAAACCTTTCAACTGGGAGAAATTCCTACTGTGCAAGAACGTTTCCAAGCCGTCCTCAAGCGTCGGTTACAAATCCAAGCTGAAAAGCAGCCTCCTTTATTTCCTTGGGAGTCGCAATTAGTAGAATACCCAGATTTTGTGGAAGAGCGCTCGCTCGCATTAAGTTCCCACTGGGGATGGATTGCACAGCAGTCCAAGCTGAATCTGCCTATACCTTTGCCAGAGAGAGTTTTCCAAGAACTATTGGAAAAATGTCAAGGGTTGCTCACATCTTCGCTACCTCTAGGGGCAAAACTAGTTCAGGTAGTTGAGGGCTTGTTTCCCGATGAGTCACAGACCATCAATGATTTAGCTGGATTGGTACTGAGAACCACCTATCGTTCTGTGAATACTTTGGATACGATACCTCAAATTGATGACGATTACTCCAATTTACAACCACGTCAGCAAATGGCATTGTCATTACTAGCAGCTAAACAAATGCTAGATAATTTGACTCTACCAGTATCATCAGCCAATCCAGTGGTGGAAAGACAATGGCTCACTAGCGCAGGTACTCTGACTTTGAGGGTAGAATACCACTCTCAAAATCACCTGACACAGTTGAGTGTTGATTCTAAATTACCTGCTTCAGGTACTTTGAAATTGCAAGGCAATGGCAACCTAGCAGTAGCAAAGTCAGCCACTCCGGGAAATTTGAGTGTAGAATTATACTGTAATCAACCAGGTTCAACTTACACTCTAGAAGTTGAGTTTCCAGAACTGGACAAACAGCCTTTGCTGTTCGTCATTAGTTTGAGGATTTAGCTGAAATGACCACCCTTAGGGTTTTAAGTTGATTGGCATCAATATTTCGGATGGTTATATTGGTTTGGATCTGATGCAATTAACAATTGGTCATTAGGGTTTCTACTTTATTAACAAGCGGTCATTAATTTTTCTCCGCAACCCACAGCAACAATGACATATGTGAAGATACTAAAATGGGCACGCCTTGCATTCAGGGAGTTCCTTTTTTCTTTTGGGAGGAACTGACATAAAAAAATATAAATCAGCAAGCAAGGCAGTCGTACCAATTTGTATCTGTAATTCAAAGAGTCAGACTCTGTTTGGCTTCACACATAATTCTGTTTGTAGCATTATTGACTCAAATTACTATTAGTTTACATCCCAAACATTCTGTCAATGCGTCTGAGTAAGTCGGTGGGGAAATTTATAACTATGTAACGGAAATTTAACAATGGTTATTATTGTTAAATTTAATACGTAAACTACTATGTTTTCTTGTTTCTCCCCTAGTATTCACCCCATTTATAACGGCATAAGCAAGGTCTAACTCGTCCTCAAACATTTGTCCCGATAGCTCATCTTTTTTCAGATGCTGCTACTCCAATTCAGTTGGGTTCATCTCGGAGCAATATTTAGGCAGAAAAAAGACGTATAAACCGTGACGTTCTCACTTTGACCACAACTGTTTTACTTCTTGGCATCGGTGTATGGCAATGTTGTCCTGTACTACTACTCTTATACGTCCCAATTTTTCCGCCTTTTGGGCTTCATGCTCCATCATTTGGATATAAGATTTGCCATTCACTCCGCCAATAACTAAGCCATAAACAAAGCTGATTAAAGGTTGAAGAAGCCCAATTATGCTTAATCTGCGTCCACGACGCTTTGTTTGCTCTAAATTTTTTTGCTCACCTCGTTGGTAATATGTATAACTTCGCTCACTCCATATACAAAAACCTGATTGGTCCAAATATTTCAGGTCTATTTCTCCCGTAGCAGCAGACAATTCCAACATATCTAAGTCTGCTTCCTTATTTTCTCTAGTTTTCGGGTCTTGTTTTCCTTTGTGGCTCTTTCTGGCTCGTTTCCAAATGACCCCCTTTTTTTGAGTACCCGTCCTAACCTATCGGGGGTCATTTCAATTTGGCGTTCACTGTTGAGTTTTTCAGCTAGTTGAGGGCTGTTATATGTTCGCGGTTCTTGTTTCAAGCATTCTTCCAGATAAACTATGTCTTGTTCTGTGTACTTGGTTTTTCCACCTCTACCTGGTAATTCCCAAAGTCCGTCCAGCCGTAGTTTCTGCCATTTATGCAATACTTCTCTGATTGTTTGTGGAGTCCAATTAAAATGATTTGCTATTTTTTCTACGTACCAGCCATGTGCATTTAACCTCACTACCTCTGCTCGGTCTTTGACTTTCTGTGGCACATCATCCACAGTTCCCAGTTTTAACAGCATTTCGTCTTGCTTACGAGTTAAAAATACCCTCAAACGAGCGCCCATATGTCTATCACCTTGGTAGATGTCTTCTCCGTATTTACTTGTCTTTACATAGGTTGCTTTTTTCACGCTGACTTACTTACAACATCCCTTTGTTTATATTTTCACTGTTTAACTTATCCAGGATCAATCAGCTTTGACTTCTACCTATGGGTCGTTACTGGTGGCAAAATGTCCGGGGATCAGGGTCAACAGCAGTGGGAAATGGAATTTCCTTGAGGGTAATTAACTAGCTGCTGATTTGCTCACCTTCCCTTACTAATGCTATGCCTCACTCATGGCATATATACCACTTAGTAAAGCCATCAAGTTTCTGGGGTTGCACCCTAACACATTGAGGAGATATGGTGCGGTGTTTATTTGTGTCGGCAAGCTTTTTCTGTGGTCAACCAATACTGACATTTAAACCATACAACCAGTGTACCACTCACTAAAAAAGAGTGATGATTATAAAACTTTGCCCAGTAAAGTTGGCCAACTGGTCTTCAAGCAAGTAGATAAATGGTTTAAACCCTATCAAGAAGCCAAGAAAAAATATAGTTTAAACCCAGGCAAGTTTTTAGGTGAGCCAAAATTACCTAAATACAAAAACAAGCAAAAAGGGCGAAATTTTTAGGAAATATCTCGTCCCTATCAGTTACCCTGGCTACCTATGTCACCAAATTTGTGCTAAATCAAACCTTGTTTTTTCAGCATGGATAATGCATTTTCGGCAGCTTGTTTTTCAGCTTCCTTCTTACCACGACCTTTTCCTGTGCCATAAAGCTGGTTACCAACCAAAACCTTAGCCAGATATTCTGGAGCATGATCCTCACCTCCGATTCGTTTGGTGTCATACTTAGGTAATAAAGAGCCAAAATTTACCTGTACCCACTCTTGCAATTGATTTTTTGACTGGACTTGAGAACGGATTTCCATAATTGCTGGAGGGACAGAGTTAAATAAATCTTCAATAACAGGGCGAATTTTTTCAATCTTCCGGTCACGATCTAAATAATAGGCTCCCACCACTGATTCAAAAGTGCTACTTAATAAATTAGGGCTCTTACGTCCTCCATCTAGCATTGCTCCTCTTCCCAAGCGCATTCTGGAGTCTAAACCAACTTCAATGGCAAATTTAGCCAATTGCTTTTCATCCACTAGCGCCGATCTTCGGCGCGTCATTTCATCTTCTCCCATTTCTTGATAGCGAGTATAAAGATACTCACCACTGATGAAAGTCAGCAGGGCATCACCTAAAAACTCCAAGCGCTCATTATGCTTTTCACCAGGATGTTCATTAGCATAGGAACGGTGAGTCAACGCTTGCCGCAAGAGAGCTTCGTTGTAAAAATTTAACAATTCATGCATTTCTTGTCTGTTTCTTGACTCTTTTTGATGTAAAATGTTAGCATCAAGTGCTTATTAATATCAAATTCAGAATACTGTTGAGTTGGCTTAAAAAAACAGAATTCGTGTGTTGATACTGTGAATCCCTGGCTTGTACTTTTCTCGTCGTATTGAGCAGTTACAATCACCCTCTTAACCTTACTCCTCATCTATAGCTCCGGCAGTTTCCCAATTCTCAACAACGGCCACAGTCAAGACTATTGAAGCGTTTGGTCGATTTTTCATAATTGCCTCTGATGAAGTTGATACCTGAGGACAACCATAAGTACTCACATATCATATCCTGCCAACTCAAAACCGGCAGTAAGTCTCAATGCTAAAAACAAGATCAAAGTCTAAATATTAACAAAACATTAGAATTATTTTCGGCTTGAGAACTGCTTTGATGTCAAATATGACATGGTTGTTATCTCTTTGCCAAGGGTATTGAGTAATTGGGTGATGTGTAGGTCAAGGAAACCATTTTTGCTGATGACTGATGACGGCCTCTTGTAAAGAAAGAGTCATTGCGTCTGGTTTTAATCTCAACTCAACTTAAAATAATTTAACATCAGTTCATTAGTCAGTTGATTAGATTGTATTTTTACGATTTTGCATACATCTTGGGGCATATTTTAATAATATTCAGCTATTTATTAGCTAAAAAAACCATTTGTCAATTAAAAACTCAGGCTGGCTGGATTTAAAGCGTTGTAACTCCTGTTTTTTGGCGATAACATGGAATAATTACTTTACGAGATTGTCACACCACATTCGGTGTCAGTTTTTTATGGAAATACAATTAATTAACATTGGTTTCGGAAACATCGTCTCTGCCAACCGAGTGGTTGCCATCGTCAGTCCAGAGTCTGCGCCCATCAAACGCATCATTACCGATGCACGGGACAGAGGTCAACTAGTAGATGCAACTTACGGTCGTCGGACAAGGGCTGTGATTATCACCGATTCCAGCCACGTAATCCTTTCGGCAATTCAACCGGAAACAGTAGCGAATAGGTTTGTCATTTCCCGAGACCATCACAGTGTAGATAACTGATTGCACATGGGTCAATAACCCTACCCTACTTGCATCACATCGGCGGTACGATGTGAATTAGACAAGTTTTCTGTCACTCGTGCTACACATTCGTTGGTCAAAGGTTCCTCTGATAACGAAAACACAGCTAATGATTCAGGAATAATGTTTACTAATTAATTCTCAGTTTAAACGGATGATGCAAGTTTTACCTATCCAAAGTGATGCTCACACAAAAGAAAGCCCCTCTCCCGGTAGGCTAATTGTTTTAACTGGCCCCAGTGGAGTCGGTAAAGGCACTCTAATGCAAGAGCTGTTAAAACGTCATCCGGAACTTTACTATTCTGTATCCGCGACGACTCGTTCTCCTCGTCCAGGAGAAATTAACGGCCAAAATTATTACTTTATTAGCCGCAGTAAGTTTGAACAATTAGTTGCCCAAGGTGAATTCTTGGAATGGGCAGAATTTGCTGGTAATTATTACGGCACGCCCCGCGAAGCTGTGCTGAACCAAGTTCAATCTGGCAAGTTGGTGGTGCTGGAAATTGAATTAGAAGGAGCAAGACAAATCCGTACTTCTTTCCATGGCACTCTCAGCATTTTCATTTTACCGCCTTCTCTGAATGAATTAGAAAGCCGTATACGTGGACGCGCCCAAGATTCTGAAGATGCGATCGCTCGTCGCCTGTGCCGCGCCCAAGAAGAAATTCAGGCCGCAGACGAATTTGATGTTCAAATCGTTAATGACGATCTACACAATGCTCTCAACGCTATAGAAGCAACTTTATTTGGATAGTTCAAACTTTTGATAGTAATACTATTTCTCTATGTCCTTTGCCTCCCTTGTGGTTAGTTCCAGGCTACACTGGGCTTTGCTAACACCTAGTCGGCGATTTGGGCTACGCCGCGTAAGCTACCACAGGGAATTGATACTAAGCATTTTTCACGCCAAACTCAAAAGGACACAAACCAAGAGCAGAGCTTTTCGTTTGTGTCCTGAGAATAAAAACAGGGCATTGAGCCCGGGTAATACTCAACCATAAATAAGCAGGTATTACGAAAGCTGAATGCCTAATTAATAAAAAATGAAATCAACCAAACAGAGCTTGAATGAGTCCCAAATTGCTAGTCAAGAAATAAGCGACAACTGCACCGCCAATGCCACCAATTAAGAAAGAACTGGCAAAATTGTTCCAGCTTTCTTTGGAGTTGAAAGCATCGACAGGTGGGTTCGGAACAGTTACGCTGGCAACTGCTTTGGAAGGATTGCTATTGGCATACAAGGATAGGCAGGCAGTAAGAATCACAACCAAGCCAACAGATCCCAATAACCCAGCTAAATTAGCATTAGGGGCATTACGTAGAGGACCGAGTTTAGCGAAGG